>WFLX010041296.1_pt1 | contig 17409 bp, 11 predicted proteins | sample 4967041 | NCBI WGS metagenome assembly WFLX01 (sample SAMN12857096, study PRJNA449069) | gut metagenome | isolation source: stool from male and female vole | host: Microtus ochrogaster | place: USA:Florida | collected 2017 | reverse complement strand
GCATCACAGTCGCAGTCCACGCTCAGGCGGTTGGCCACATTAATATAGAGTATATTGTCGCCGGCTTTGCTCATGACTGCCTGACAGGCTTCGGCCATTGATTCAAGGAATTCGTCGTTGGTGGCGGGGAGATTGGACCAGAGCGAGTCGGGCGAGCTTACTTTTCCGGCGCTGTGGATATATGCCTTACCGTCTGCCGAAGCCATGCCGATGGCCACATTTTTCAGTGCTCCTCCGAAGCCGCCCATCGCGTGACCTTTGAAATGGGAAAGGACGATGGTGAAGTCGTAGTCGAGCCAGCTCTTGCCCACAAGGTCGTGGGTGAGATGACGGCCGCCGGTGACGGGCAGTGCCACCTGACCTTCGCCGTCCATGATGTCGACAGTGGCTATTTCGGTATAGCCGTGATCTTTTGCGGTCTGATATGATTTTTCGGTATCATTGCGAGTGCCGGGATAGGCTGTGTTGCACTCCACGATGGTGCCGCCGACAAGATCGATCAGGGGCTTGATGAACTGCGGACGGAGCTGATTGGATTTGTCAGACTCGCCNGTAGAGATCTTTACGGCAACTTTGCCGTGNGCCTCGCGGCCGAGAGCCTTATAGATTTTGACAAGGTTTTCAGGGGTGATATCGCTGATATAATACACATCGGCAATATCCGTGGCCTGAGCCGACGCAAGGAGCGAGACGGTTGCGAGAGCCAGTGTGAGAAAAAACTTCTTCATGTTGATCAATATTCGGATAGATAGATTTTCGCGTGCAAAGATAGCTAAAAATAGTATGCGAAGTAGTTTCATAGTCCGGCGCGTTGAGCGTTTTTTGCCCGATTGTTATTTATCGAAGCCTTAGTGGCGCGTGATTCAGTCGATGGCGCGGTCGCTCGAGATCTATGAGATCGCGGGGACCACTGATCTTCGGGTGACGGGCCGTTGGAGCCAAGCGTGGGTGAGCGCCGGAGGGTGTGGGTCGATGGTCAAAACATGATTATTTAACCTGATTGAGCTAAAGCCGCGGGCCTGATTATATTTTTGCTTTGATATGGTGGAATAAATGGCGCTAAATTCGTAATTTTGCATCATCTATCCAACCGTCATAATTTTAGACCAGATCATAATAACGATGAAAAAAGTTTTGTTACTCGGCTCGGGTGCCCTCAAGATAGGTCAGGCGGGTGAGTTTGACTATTCCGGCTCGCAGGCTCTCAAGGCTTTGCGCGAGGAGGGAATCGAGTCGGTGCTCATCAATCCTAACATTGCCACTATCCAGACATCCGAAGGCGTTGCCGACCGCGTGTATTTCCTCCCGATCACTCCCGAATTTGTTGAGGAAGTAATCAAAAAGGAGCGTCCTGACGGAATCCTTCTGGCGTTTGGCGGCCAGACTGCGTTGAACTGCGGCACTCAGCTCTATCTCGACGGTACGCTCGAGAAGTATGGAGTTAAGGTGCTCGGCACCTCGGTCGAGGCGATAATGATTACCGAGGATCGTGATCTGTTTGTCAAGAAACTGAACGAGATCGATGTGAAGACTCCCGTTTCGCAGGCCGTGGAGAATCTTGAGGACGCTCTTGAGGTGGCCCACCGCATCGGCTATCCGGTGATGGTGCGCTCGGGCTATGCTCTGGGTGGTCTCGGCTCCGGCATCTGCAACAACGATGAGGAGTTTGTCAAGCACTGCGAGAGCGCGCTGGCCTATTCGCGCCAGATCCTTGTGGAGGAGTCGCTGAAGGGATGGAAGGAGATCGAGTTTGAAGTGATCCGCGACTCGTCTGATCTCTGCTTCACCGTTGTCCCGATGGAAAACTTCGATCCGCTCGGCATCCACACCGGTGAGAGTATCGTTGTGGCTCCCATNGTNTCGCTCACNCCCGANCAGATNAAGATGCTTGAGGANATNGCCNNNCGCGTNGTGCGCCANATCGGNATCGTNGGCGANTGNAANATCCAGTATGCCTTCAACGCCGANACCAACGACTACCGCATCATCGAGATCAACGCCCGCCTGAGCCGCTCGTCGGCCCTCGCCTCAAAGGCCTCGGGTTATCCTCTCGCTTTTGTCGCTGCAAAACTGGCGCTGGGCTACACCCTCGACCAGATCGGCGAGCCCGGCACACCCAATTCGGCCGCCAAAGCTCCGTCGGTCGACTATATGATCGTGAAGATCCCCCGCTGGGATCTCTCTAAGTTTGTCGGTGTCGACAGGGAGATAGGCTCGTCGATGAAGTCGGTGGGCGAGATCATGTCGATCGGCAAGTCGTTTGAGGAGATAATCCAGAAGGGTCTGCGCATGATAGGTCAGGGGATGCACGGCTTTGTCGGCAACAACGACCTGCACGTGGATGATGTGGAGCACGCACTGACTCATCCTACCGACATGCGCATATTCGCCATAGCGCAGGCTCTGGAGGAGGGGTACACACCCGAAAAGGTGGCAGACCTCACTAAGATCGATATATGGTTTATCGAGCGCCTGGCCAATATCGTCAAGTTTGCCAAGAAACTGCGNGAGCGTGGCGGCACGGTCGAGGAGATTGACCGCGAGACCATGCTGGAGGCAAAGCGCCTCGGATTCTCCGATTTCCAGATCTCGCGCCTCGTAGAGAATCCGTCGGGCAACATGGAGGCCGATGTGCTCCGCGTGCGCGCCCGCCGCAAGGAGCTCGACGTGACTCCCCGTGTGCGCCGCATCAACACCGTGGCATCGGAATATCCCGAGCTCACCAACTACCTGTATGTGACCTACGGCGCCACTGAAAACTCGATACCTTACGACCTCAATGCCCGCAACAACATCATTGTCCTTGGCTCGGGTGCCTATCGTATCGGTAGCTCCGTGGAGTTTGACTGGTGTTCGGTCAATGCAGCCACNACCTGCCGCAAGCTCGGCTACAAGGCGGTGATGATCAACTATAATCCCGAGACGGTGTCGACCGACTACGATATGTGCGACCGNCTCTACTTTGATGAGCTCAGCTTCGAGCGCGTGATGGATATCATAGATCTCGAGACTCCGCGCGGCGTGATTGTCAGCGTGGGCGGACAGATCCCCAACAATCTGGCCATGAAGCTCTATCGCCGCCATGTGCCCGTGCTCGGAACATCGCCCGTGTCGATCGACCGAGCTGAGAACCGCCACAAGTTCTCGGCCATGCTCGATCAGCTCGGCATCGACCAGCCCCGCTGGAAAGAGCTCACCACCGAAGATGAGATCCATGCCTTTGTCGAGGAAGTCGGCTTCCCGGTACTCATCCGCCCGAGCTATGTGCTCTCCGGCGCTGCAATGAACGTGTGCTATGACTACGAGCAGATGCACCGCTTCCTGAGTCAGGCCGCCAAGGTGTCGAAGGAGTTCCCGGTCGTTGTGTCGGAGTTTCTCCAGAATGCCAAGGAGATCGAGTTCGATGCCGTTGCCCGCAACGGTCAGATCGTTGAATATGCCATTTCGGAGCATGTCGAATATGCCGGTGTTCACTCGGGCGATGCCACCCTCGTGTTCCCNGCTCAGAAGATCTATATGGCCACAGCGCGCCGCATCAAGCGCATCAGCGCCCGCATAGCCGAGGCCCTCAACATCTCNGGCCCGTTCAACATCCAGTATCTCGCCAAGGATAATTATGTGAAGGTGATCGAATGTAACCTCCGCGCATCGCGCTCGTTCCCCTTCGTGAGCAAGGTGCTGAAAAAGAATTTCATCGAGACTGCCACCCGCATCATGCTCGGCGAGAAGCCCGAAGTGGCCGACACCTCGACATTCGACATAGACTATATCGGAGTCAAGGCATCGCAGTTCTCCTTTGCTCGCCTCCACAAGGCCGATCCCGTGCTCGGCGTCGATATGTCGTCGACCGGCGAGGTGGGCTGTCTGGGCCGCGACTTCGACGAGGCTCTGCTCAACGCCATGATCTCCGTAGGCCACCATGTGCCTAAGAAGGGCGTTCTCGTGAGCTCCGGCGATGCCCGCGCCAAGGTCGACATGCTTGAGGCTTGCCGTCTGCTCGACTCGTGTGGCTATCCCATCTACGCCACACCAGGCACCGCCGCTTTCCTTGCCGACAACGGCGTGAAGGCCACTCAGGTGTGCTGGCCCGACGAAGAGGGCCTGTCGGTGCTCGACATTATCGGTGACCACACTGTTGATCTGGTTATCAACATCCCGAAGAATCACACCAAGCGTGAGCTCACCAACGGCTACCGTATCCGCCGCCACGCCATCGACCACAACATACCCCTGCTCACCAATGCCCGCCTCGCCCTTGCCTACGTCAAGGCATTCGTGTCGCGTCCCGTTGAGAGCATCGGCATCACATCCTGGCAGGAATATTGATCCTCAGCCACATACCGCAACGACCGAGGCCGGCCGGGAATCCTCCCGCCGGCCTCGATTGCTATGATCAAAATGCAAAGATCGGAAAAGAGTGATTGAGGGGGAGGGGTCAGGAAAGGAGGACGTCGAGGGCCATCATCAGGAGGAAGCCGGCGGCAAAGCCGATGGTGCCCATATTGGAGTGTTTGCCCTCCTGAGTTTCGGGGATAAGCTCCTCTACAACTACATACATCATGGCTCCTGCGGCAAAGGCAAGCAGATAGGGGAGCACCGGAACGAGAAATGATGCGAGCAGGATTGTCAGGATGGCTCCGATGGGCTCCACTATGCCGCTCAACATTCCCATTATAAAGGATTTGCGACGTGAGTTGCCGGCACTTCGCAGCGGCATCGACACTATTGCTCCTTCCGGAAAATTCTGGATAGCAATGCCGATGGCCAGAGCGAGAGCTCCTGCCATGGGCATGTAGGAGTTGTGATCGAGGGCTCCCGCAAGCGCCACTCCGACGGCCATGCCTTCGGGAAGGTTGTGGAGCGTAATGGCAAAGAACAGTTTTGCGGTCTTTGACAGATGGGACTTCGGTCCCTCGCTTTGATCACTGTCGATATGCTGGTGGGGAACAATGATGTCGAGCAGCAGGAGAAACGAGATACCGATACTGAATCCGATTATGGCGGGGAGCACGCTCATAAAGCCTTCACGCCCTGTCATCTCGATCGAAGGGATGAGCAGAGACCACACCGATGCAGCGACCATCACACCGGCTGCAAAGCCGGTGAGGCTTTTCTGGAGCAGCTGAGGCAGAGCCCGTTTCATCAGAAACACACACGCCGATCCAAGTGTGGTGCCCGCAAAGGGCAGGAGGAGTCCTACAGTCAGGCCATTATTCATTGTATGTGGGTCGTTCGGTAGATAATTCGTTATGTCAACAATATTTTAACCCGTAAGGGGAGTGGGTGGTTCGGGGTTGCTCCTGTCTGATAGCACAGATCGGGAGTTTGATGGTACAATTCAGGATAAAGGCATAATCGAGCCAACTTTCTCATACTCTACGTGTTTAAAAGATATAAACAGATAGATTATGAATGTTGAAGAATTACGAGATTATTGTCTTTCACTGCCGGATGCAGTAGAANANCAACCGTGGACCGAACCTCAATACCAGATGCTCATCACTTTCAAGGTAGGAGGCAAATGGTTTTGCTTATTTAACCCTGACGAGAAGTTTATTGACGTTAAGTGTGCGCCTGACGTTATCGAAGATATGCAGTCAAGATACCGGNCAGCTTTCCCCGCATGGCACATGAACAAGGAGCATTGGCTCGGAGTCAGACTTGATTCCGATATGCCTGACGGTCAGCTCAAGGAGTTAATCCGCAGCGGTTATCAGTTGATCGTTGACCACCTTAGCGGCAAGAAACGTAAGGAGCTCGGACTATAAACNGTCTCCTCNTATTGCTGTAGACACACGCTATATAATGCCTATTGATTGTTCTGATGTCTATGTGGCTATATACAGAGAGGGCGCTGCAGATCGATTGTTCTACAGCGCTCTCCTTATGTGCTGGGTATCTTCGCTTATGACACGATAGCGTCGGCGGCGGTCCATTCGGTGAGACTACCGGCCTTGACCTGGATGCATACTTCGGTCATGTCGGTCTCGGCGTGGAGTTTGCGCTTTGCTGCGGGAGCTACGCGAAGCCAATCGCCGGCTTCGAGAGGCACGTTTTCGCCGTCTATCTCCATGAAGCCTTTGCCTGAGACGATGAAGTAGATCTCTTCGTTCTGCTTGTGGCTGTGATAGAAGGGAATGACTGTTCCTGCAGGAAGATTGTTGACCGATACCTCTGCGCCGGTGAGTGAGAGGGTGTCATGAAGCTCGGTGCGGGGTGCGCCTTCGGCTACATGTGTTTTGCTGTAATTACTCATTTTCGTTTGTGTTTAAGTATTTTGAGATTTTAACCTATTATATTAATGTTATATGGTGTGGNAGTAGNGGATTATTCGCCCAACATTCGTTTGATCTGTGCTATACGGAGCTGATTGTAGAGCTTGGTCTGAGGAGAGTCAGGGACCAATAAATCGAATCCATGGAAAACTCCCGGGATGGTGTGAAGCTCTGTGTTCACTCCGGCACAGGACAGGCGTGCCGTGTAGTCGAGACATGACATACAGAACAGGTCGATGGTGCCTACGGCTATAAATGNGGGNGGGAGATCGGAGAAGTCGGTTGCGAGAGAGGCCGAATAATAGGGCAGTTGGCTTTCGGTCAGTTTCTGACCGCCCAGCAGAGTGTCCCAACCAAGACGATTGTAGGCGGGGGTCCAAACCAATTGGCCTGCATAGGGGTCAGGCATCGGATCTTTGTCAGTGCCGGTGCGGCTGTCGAGCATAGGATAGGTCAATGCCTGTCCGCACAAGCTGACTTTGCCGTGATCGCGATTGTATAGCGCAAGGCGTGCTGCCAGCCCTCCACCGGCNCTTTCACCTAAAATCACAATATGATNCGGATCCGCGCCAAATTCGGAGGCGTGGTCATGAATATATTCGAGACCCGAATAGGCATCGTGAAGATCGGCAGGGAAAGGAGCCTGGGTGGCCAGCCGGTAGTTGACGCTTACTAAAATNGCCTGAACTCCGTTGGTCAATACCTCGGGCTTGGTGGCCATGGTATTGGCGTCGCCCATAAGGTATCCTCCTCCATGCATGAAATACAGGATGGGGAGCGGTCCTTTACGGGTCAGTTCGGTGGGATGCCAGATGTAGAGGTCGATATTGTTGCCATCCATACCGGTGATNGTGACTTTGCGNGAGCCGGGCAATGACTGACTTTCACCAATCATGCCGATATAGGGGTTCTTGTAAAATGGTTTTTGACAAGCCTCAAATATCTTATCTATAATGGGCAACTGATATTCTTTTGCTATCAGATGCTTTGATGTGAATTGTTCAGCCATATATTTTATTAATGTNATCGTTAGCGGAGACCNGTTTTGAAGTCTCGGGGTTATNGGTTTTACCTTTCAAACGTTTATATGCTATAATAGTTTCNCTCTGTCGGCATAAAGCCTATAACGGGATGTTTTATGCGAGAAATAGAATAGTTTTTGACTCTAAATTTCCGGTTCTTGACAAACTANTGTGCCCGGCAAATGTTTTAGAAGTAAACGCCTCAGTCATGACACAAAATACCCTTCCTCCATTATGGACGATCAGAGACTTCAACTCCGCAGCTGCGGGAATGATGTTTGGCTCTGACTTCATATTTTATCGTGATTTCACCGCTCTCAGGAAACTCACACGCAAGATAGTGGTCAATTTTGTCGGATTCGTTTATGTAGCGACGGGCAAAATCTCGATTACTCTGAATGATGTCACTCTCAGGGCAGAGGCGGGTCAGATAATCTTCTACAAGGCCGGCGACTATATNTCCGACGTGTTGTTTTCTCCCGAATGTGACGGAATGGTNTGTGGNATTGAGGCTACTGTGCCATTTGAGAGCCGTAGCTCGGTTGGTTTTCCTCAACTTACATCCTTAAAGGGAAACTGCATGGTCTTTAGCCTCAAGGAGAGTGTGGTGACTCTTCTTGGGATCTATGGCGAGCTATTGAGCCAGAAATACTCAATGGGTATCGACGAAGTGCGCTTCACAATAATCTCGATGATGGAAGATCTGCTTGCTTCGGTCATCCTTCCGGGCACAGACTCAGAGAAAATCCCCATGAGGCAATCGGCCGACAGACTGTATCAACGGTTTTCCACTCTGCTGATAGAATCTTATCCCAAGGCGAGGGATATGCAATGGTATGCGGATGCGCTGTCAGTGTCTCCCAATTATCTTGCAAGAGTCGTGAAGCAGATCAGCGGGAGGTGCACTATGGAATGGATAAATGAAGCTGTTATGACCGATATCCGGACTGAGCTGATCCATACCGATGAATCCATCAAGGAAATCTCTGTCAGATTAGGTTTCAATAATCCTGCTTTCTTCGGCAAATATGTAAAGAAACATTCAGGATTGACACCAAAACAGCTGCGGAGATATCTTAAGACGAAGGATTGCAAAGACGGCAATCAGTAAGATCGCATAATGCATACCGNTTGGCTGCATTTCAGAGCTGCTCCAGCGCCTGCCAGTCAATNTCNGGCGCCNGGCCGGTGGGCTCGCAATGGAATTTGNTACCCATCGGGACAGACTCGTTAAAGAATCCACCCATCTTCAGATAAAACCGATTGTCGGGNGCATTGCCGCCCTGATAGTCGAGACGTACGCGGGCCTTTGCCGTCGCATCATGGGTGAAGGTGGCATCGGTCAGGCGTGTCCATTTGCCCTCTTTGCTGCGAGCCCACTGGTTGCCGAAAAGCACCTTGCGCGACAGATATCCCTGCTCGGGATTGAAATTTTCGAGGAAGCTGTGGGGATGGCGGTACCAGGTATCGGTCTGCGGGCGCAGGAAGCTCGCGATCAGTCGCCACTCGTTGTCGTCGGTGGCATAGAAGTAAGCGGTATATACCGTGTTTCCGTTTCCATCGGGCCTGACATGCATGAGGAATTTATAGGTTTCACCTGCTTTCCACGGATATCTCAGATAGCTCTGTCCGCCCGACCCNTCGTTGCCGNACTCTCCGATATNCACATCCTTGCCACGNCGCANCATCTTGATCTTCTGATCGTCGGGTATGTCTTTAGGATCCTGGGTGTCAAATGGGCTCCACACCGAAAACAGGATGCGGCGCTCGGCGGGTGAGTTGTATTGCATCCCGAAATAACCCTCGCCGAAACCTGCCGCCATATAGTAGCTATGCATCGTCTCGCCATCTTCAGGCACGGTAACTTCGTTGTAGAACCATTCCGTGTCCCCCTCGGGCAGATCATATCCCAGATGGACCGACGGGCCGCGTCGCCCCCAGTAGTCGGAGAAATCCTTTACATAATTGCTTTCGCCCGACACATTGTCGACCAGCAGTTGACTGATGTCGCCATAGCTGTCGCCGGTCCGTGACAGNCCTTGCAGGTCGACTCGGACATATCCGGGAGTTGTTATNTCAATGCTGCCTACCGGCACCCGGGCATAGTCGTCGGACTGGATCCTGACCTTGAAGCTCTTGTCGCCACAGCTCACCTTGACTTCGGAATTGCCTTTGGCATATAGCGATAGATCGGCAACCTCGGGTTGATGGAGGTAGAAATAGAAGCTGATGACCGTCTGCGGATCGGTCCAGTCCNCTATTCCGTTTTCGGTTATCCGGGCTCCATCAGGATGGCTGGTGACATAGGCATTGCCGGTAAGTCCGACCTGAAGTTGCTGAGGTTGAGCTAATAGGCCGACCCATAGTGTCAGCATGGCGAGTAGGCAGGTGTTTCTCATTTTGTCGGTTGAATAATNTTGCAGGNGCAAAGGTAGTGATTNATNCCGACANCCGCCACCGTGTGTGGTGAANAATNANCCGGAGGCTTTCGGCGTGGCATGACATGAAGAGCCCCGCGGGCTTGATGCACACGGGGCTCCCGGGGGGAGGCGGCACGATTGCTACCGGACAGACAGGGATCAGTCATGCCGTCTTCTCCGGCGTAAACTGTAAAACCAATATCGCCGGGTTGCTGAACGCTTTGTTACCTTAGTTTCTTAACCTTAGACTCTTTTTTTATTTTACTTTAGACAATCTCAATTCATCTATCAGGACATGGTTGGTGGAAATGTTCATATTCTCATCTTCGGGGAGGAACTTGATCGAGAGGGTATGCCGGCCGGCCGGAAGATCCATAAGGAGGGTGTTGGAGAGGCCCCAGTCGTTCCAGTTGTTGCGGCCACGATGAGGCATCACCGCGATCCCTATGTCCCGCCCGTCAACACAGATGGTGCGTATGCCGCAGCGGTTTTCGGTGTTGACGGGGCCGTTGCCGTTTGCATAGCGCAGCCGGAGGAGATATCGGCCGTCGGCGGGGATATCAAGAGGAATATTAACGTCGGCCGACGTCTTGTCGAGCTCGACAAATCCGTTTCCGTTGTATCCTGCTATAGCCCCGTTGGGCTGATAGGCTATCTCCTTTGAGGATAGGCGGGTTGATTCGCCGGGCATCTGAATGACCATGACCGGGCGGGTTGAGCGGGGTTCGGAGGCGAAACCCTCTGTCCCGTTGTCGGCAACGCCTATCACCTGATATTCGCCGGGGATGGAGGCATCGAAGGTGGTAGTGGTGGTTTCGGCGATACGCTCACCGTCTCGGACAATGATGTAGTGATTGATATACTCGATCGGATTCCAGCAAAGAGTCTGACCCTCGAGCCATGCGATNGGGGTGAGGGGAGCTTTCTCGTTGGGGAGGTTATTGACCCTGAGCGGGGGAATGGCGTTGTCGGCCATTACGATCTCTATATTCAGGTTGCCTTTGGCATTCTTAGNCAGGATCTCGGGCTTCTGCGGCTTGCCGTTGACGGTAAACGACTTGATCTCGTTGCCATATCCCCTGACAGTGATGTTGAGGAGNGCATCGCGATACTTGAAATTGTCGAGACGCAGCTCGCCGCCCAGGGCCTTTGGCACTAAGGGATGGAAAAGAAGGGCGTCTTTGGCATATTCGATACCGAACAGTATCTTATGGGTCAGGGCGAGATTGCCGCTCAGGCACCACAGCATATTCGATGAGTTGAGTTCGGTAAAGATGTCGCCGTTGTCGAGGTTGAAGTTTTCCTTGTTGGTGCAGAACAGGGCTGCCGGGCGCATTATGGCGCCGATTCCTTGCATGACGCCCTCCTCGTTGCCGGCTTTGGCGTTGGCTATAGCCCACCAGCANCCCACCCAGGGCCACAGGGCATTGTTGTGGTAAGAGGGCATATCGGCNATCTGNGGNTAGAAGATCGTGGCGCCGAAGGGGGTAGTAGGGTTGTTTTCGGTTATGGTGCGTGCCCGTTCAGGATCGGCCACATCCCACATTATGGCGAGCGACTCGCCGAGAGTCTCGGCGCGGGGATTCAGGATCAGGTTGTCGCGNCCGTNGNGATACANGNCGTAGTNGCCTTTANCGTCCATCCACAGATGATTGTTTACGGCTTCGGAAATCTTGATGGACATCTCAAGCGCCTTGGCGGCTTCTTTCTTCTGACCTAACTCGGAGGCGATTTCAGAGAGCACTTTCCAAGCCTGAGCATGTACGATCGAAGTTGACAGAGCCTCCGTGTTGTATATGTCGGCACACTGCATCCACTTGGGGTGGCTCTGCTCGCGCCAGTCGATAAAGGAGGTTTCGCCTTTCACGAGGCCGGTGGCGGGGTCATAGACTGTCTCTGCGTCGGTCTCGAGCGATCTCTTTATGATAGGATAGATATATTCGAGCCATTTGCGGTCGCCGGTCACCTTATAGACCTCATAGGCTGCTATGCACCATATCTCCCTGTCGGTCGACACGGGCCATGCGCCTCCGCTTCCGGTGTCCTGGATTATACGTCCGAGCGGATCGACCTTCTTCATCAGCGAGATGCGCGAGGCTTCGGGCTGGAGATAGGCCATGGAGAGCAGGATGGAATAGCTCACGTCGCGGGTCCACACACCGGCCCATTCCTTACCGGTGCGGAGGGTGGTGTCGGGCTCAACGGCGTTCACCATCTCGTCGAGCGACATGTTGTAGACGGCTTCATGGAGCATATTTCCCGACGAGAGGGTGGGATAAGGGGTGAGGTCGTTTTTCTTTTTCCACTCTTTGGCCACGGGCATGAAATAGCCGGGANGGGCCGAATAGGTGGATCGGATTTCAAAGGGGCTGACAGCTGCGGCTATGAATCCATCCTGATAGATAGTGTCGCCCGACCAGCGGTAGGCAGGAGTGCTGACAATGTCGTCNGCATGGGCCNATGCAGTTATTGCAAGCCATGAGAGTATGGATAGAATGAGTCGTCGCATTTCCGGTTAGATTTTTGTAAGTTTGATGGCGCAACCGCCGCTGCGGCCCTGAGGGATGTCGAGCACGGTCTGACTGGTTACATCTCGCTGCTCGATGACAACGGGATAGGGATTGGTGTCGAAGTGGGCATCCTCGCCGTCGCGGTAGATCGTGGCGCGGTAGTTGGCACCGGGATCAAGGAAGGATAGGTCGATGTGGGCCACGCGAGCTTCGTCGCCGGTGGCGCTGCCCACATACCATGTGTCCTCGCCCTTGCCTTTGCGGGCGGTGGTGACATATTTGCCTATCTCGGCTTCGGGGTAGCAGGTGCAATCCCAGTCGGTGGGACAGTCGCAGACAAACTGGAAGGGGCCGGGATTGGCCGCATAATTCTCGATCTCGTCCGAGGCCATCTGGAGGGGCGAGTAGAGGATGACGAACAGCGCGAGCTGCTTGGCCAGNGTGGTGTTGACGTGGGTCTGNGGCACTACGGGATTCTCAAACCGGAAAGTGACGGGAGTGAAATCCATCGGGCCGGCCAGTCCGCGGGTGAACGGGAGAGTGACCGTGTGGGAGGGAGGATTGCCCCCTTCGGGGTTCCAGGCATCATATTCCTGGCCCCGCACTCCCTCCTGGGTCATGAGGTTGGGATAGGTGCGCTGCAGGCCTGTGGGCATCACCGGCTCGTGGTTGTCGATAGCCAGATGATATTTTGCGGCAGTCTCGATCACCTTGCGGTAGTGGCGCACGCCAAACTGGCTGCTGTGAAGCTCTTTGTTGTCGAGCATATCGCCCACATAGCCGGTTTTGACATAGTGCATGCCATTGTCGGCATAGAGCTTCATGCCCTGTTCCATCTGGTTCTCGTAGTTGCCTATCTTGCCTCCTGTTTCATGATGGCCTATAAGGGCTACACCGATCTCGCGGCCATGCCGGTTGATCTCGGCTATGTCAAAATCATCATAAGGTCGGGTGAAGTCAAACTCCCATGTGGCCCAGTCGGGGTTCCAGCCTTCGACGAGCACGCCGCCGAAGTTGTTGCGGGCCGCGAAATCCATGTAGCGTTTCACATTGGCGGTTGTGGCGCCGTGGTTGGGACCGGCCTCCCAGGTCGCGGTGCGCATGTGATAGCACCACCACACACCCAGATAGCGCTGAGGCTTGCAGAAGCTCTCGGCATCGGCTATGGCGCAGGGCTCGTTGAGATTGAGCATTATGCGGCTGAGCGCCATATCGCCGGCATTGTCGGCTATGATTACCGTGCGCCAGGGGGAGACACGGGTCCCGGATACAAACACTTTCTCGCCCGACTGCCAGGGGGTGAGGTCGGCTTTGAGTGTGTTGCTGCCGGGGGTGGCCTGTAGGTTGAGGGCCGCATAGTCGGTGAGGTTCGCCTCATGGATGGCCATGTGGGTGCCGTCGGCGCAACGGATGGTGAGGGGTGTCGAGACCTTGCCTATGCTGTCGAGGGGCAGGGGACGGAACAACGCCTCGTAGAAGCGGAAGCCTTCCGAGGGGATGCTCCATGTCGCGGGACACTCGTCAAAGGCAAATTCGGTCACCTCGTCCATGATGACGAAGTCCTGAAGATCCTTCTGCCGGGGAAATTCGTAGCGGAATCCGATGCCGTCGTTGAATACGCGGAACACAACATCGATGGCGCGCCCGGGGGCTATCTTCTTCTGCACAAGCGTTACGCGGAGCTCGTTGTAGTTGTTGTCGATGGCCGATTCCTCGCCCCACACGGGGGCCCAGGTCTCGGTGTGGGAGTCGCGGGCAGCTGATTTGACTGATATTCCTTCGGTGAAGTCGGGTATGTCCTTGAACTTTAGGCCGAGACGGGAGGGGCAGAGGATATGGCGACCGTTACGGTCGACGGAGTATTCGGGCACTCCGTCATGAACGTCGAAGAACAGCTTGACATTGGAGTCGGGAGAGGTGACTTCGAGCGGTTTTGCAGACGCGGCGAGGGCTGCGGCCATCGTCAGGGCGATGGTCAGGATGCGTAGGGTCTTCATGGNACTTATCTGATATGNGTCACATGAATCTTATGTCTGTTGCCGTCGATCACGATCTTGTACACGCCGCTTTGGGTNACTTGCCACTTGTTGTCGGGGTTGCCGTTGGGCATCAGCGCTATTTCGTCGGACTTCACTCCGTCGGTGTTGATGATGGTGCCGTTGGTGGCGGGCATTATGAACGGGCCGCCCCAGTTNCCCGGCTCCATGGGGCATTTNAACTCGCCTTCGTTGAGCTGGCCCTCAAACTGGAAGGTGTTCTTGTCGANGCGGTCCATCTTCACGGGATTGTCAATGTTCCAGTCGGCTGAGGTGGCATTGCCCACCATCCAGAGATTTTCGATCTGGTAGGGTGTGACCGGGATTTCAACCTCGATGAGCTCCTTGTCGGAGTCGCATCCGGTCAGAGTGGTCACCGATAGGGCCACTGCGATGAATATATTGTAGAGTTTCATGGAGTTCAGTTATTAATATCCGGGGTTCTGAATGAGGTTATGGTTGGTGTCGACGGCTTTGCGCGGGATTGGGAAGATGGCGGTGTGATTGTCGGCGTCGGGAGTCTTGTCCCACCACGCGCCGGTGTTGAACTTGCCGAAGCGGACCAGGTCGGTGCGACGGCGGCTCTCGGCAAAGAACTCGCGTCCCCACTCGTCGAGCAGCTCCTGCTCGTCGAGGCTGGCGCTCCCTTCGGGCGCATATAGCGCGGTGCCCCATGCTGATGATGGATAGTTGCGTTTTCTCACGCTGTTGAGGAGGGTGGCGGCTCCTGAGGTGTCGCCGGAGCGGAGCTTACATTCGGCAAGCGAATAGACGATCTCGGCGAGGCGGATCTCGACGCAATCGGATTCGATCTGGCCGGCGTCGGCATCGGAGTAGAAGGGATATTTGGCAAAGTGATAGCCCGAGTTGTGGTCGCCGCTCTGAAGATTGCTGGTCTTGTCGTCGGGCCATTCACCGTCTTTGAGACCGCTGAACATTCCCACTGCGTCGCGGATGTTGAGAGCGTAGTTGCCGTAGGGATCGGTTACAAATTCCTCACCTTCTTTGAGCGAGGGGAGCTTGCCGAAGATAAACAGTCCTTCGCGGCTGTTGTTGCCGAGGTTGCGGTAGAGCTTGAGGCGGACGTCGTCGGGATATTTGCGGAACTTCTGCACGGTGTTGCCAAGAATGTAGGGGTAGAGGTTGCCGCTGAGGTCGTAGCTTGGTGTGCAGGCATACTTGCAGTTGTGGTCGCCGGCCTCGGCCTTGGTGTCGCCCACATAGTAGCGGAACTGGGAGGGGGTTGTCCACCAGTAGGTGTCGCCCTGATAATGCCAGAAGGTGTAACCCTGCGAAGCGGGGAATGCGAAGATCACTTCGGAGCAGTTTTCGTTGTTCCAGTCAAAGGGGGCGTCCCATCGGTCGGCAAGGGTGTATGAGCCAAATTCGCCGCTGAGGATCTTCTGGGCCCAGAGGGCGCAGTCGTCATATCGCGGTGTGCCGGTCCAGGCTTCTGCGTTGAGGTAGAGGCGCACGAGGAGAGCGGCGGCGCCGGCCTGGTTCCACTGGGCCTGATAGATGCCGTTGCCCTGATTGCCTATTTTCCGGGTGAGCAGGGGGACGCACTCCGTGAGTTCCTCCTCGATGAAGGAAAAGAGTTCCTGGGGCGTCACCTGTCCCTTCGAGTTCAGGCTTACGTCCTTGCTCACTGCCAGGGGCACATTGCGGAAGCTGTCGAGGAGGCGGATATAGAACCATGCGCGGAGCACCCGGCACTGGGCCTTGAGGTTGTTGAACTCCTCATCGGAGAATCCGAAGCGGGCGGCCGAGAGGGTCTGGAGGTCGTCGATGACGTAGTTGGCCTGCATGATGCCCTGGAAGCATCCGTTCCATTCGGTCTCGATGGTGCCCTCCTCGATGTTCCAGCTGTGGTAGTGGTAACGCCGCCACAGGCCGCCGTCGTCCCACCAACCGTCGCGCGAAGGGGTTATTAGCTGGTCGGCGGTCAGCTCGTTGAGCACGTGGCGGCTCTGGATGCTCCAGAATCCATGCTCGAAGGGGCGGAACACGGCGCGGATCACNTCGTTTTTGGTGTTGTAGTAGTTGTCGGANGANACCTGGTCNTAGACNGTNTCGTCNAGATCNGTNCAGCTNGNGAGGGNNGCGANNNCCGATGAGCTGCCGCNGCNATATATGATAATGCTTTCATNGNTTTNNGNTNNTTNAGGTATTAGAAATCCACNTGAACNCCNAGGATGAACTGGCGGCANGAGGGNTAGTAGGTGCGCGAGCCGGTGGCGCCGGGGGTGAGGCCGTTGGTCTGGAACGACGACGGATCGACTCCGCTGTAGGATGTGATGGTGAATAGATTCTTGCCGGTGAAGGTGAGGCGTATGTTGTCGATAAACCGCTTGTTGAGGTTGAAGGTGTAGCCGAGGGTCAGGGCGTCGAGCTTGACATAGTCGCCTTTCTCGAGATAGTAGTCGGTGACTTCCTGACTGCCTTTCAGGGGGGCGTATTTCGTGTAGGCNTTCTCCATCACGTTGCCGTTAAACGACTGGTGGCCGTAGTAGAAATCGTGGATGTTGAAGATGTCGTAGCCGAATGCTCCGCGGAANAAGAGCGAGAGNTCGAGGTTGCGGTAGCGGAAGGTGTGGGTCATCGAGGCGGTGAATTTGGGGAGGCCGTTGCCTACGATCTGACGATCATCTTCGGTGCCTTCGGATGCAAGTTTGATATTGCCGTCCTTGTCATAGATGGCCCAGTTGCCTTTCTCGTCGATGCCGGCGTAGCGGTACATGTAGAAGTTGCCGAGGCGCTTGCCCTGCTCGATGCGCTGGAGGTTGTGGAAGGGGTAGGGGTCTTCGGTGCCTACCATGTCGTAGTAGTCCTGCCCTACATATTCCGAGTTGCTGAAGTTGACGAACTTATTGTCCATCGTGGCGCCTACGAAGTCGAGGGTATAGGAGAAGTCGCGGGTGGTGACGGCGTTCCAGCGGATGTCGCACTCGAAGCCGGAGTTACGCATGGTGCCCACGTTGACAAATGTGGAGCTGAAGAGGAAGGGGGGTACGGNTACGTCGTAGTCNCCGAGGAGGTCGTGCTGGTTGCGGGTGTAGTAGTTGAGCGAGCCACTGAGTTTGTTGCTGAAGAGCGCGAAGTCAACGCCCACGTTCCAGTTCTTGGCTTTTTCCCAGTGAAGGTCG
>WFLX010103915.1_pt1 | contig 17412 bp, 7 predicted proteins | sample 4967041 | NCBI WGS metagenome assembly WFLX01 (sample SAMN12857096, study PRJNA449069) | gut metagenome | isolation source: stool from male and female vole | host: Microtus ochrogaster | place: USA:Florida | collected 2017 | reverse complement strand
CCAGAATCTTTTTAGGCAAATCAATCTCTGTTCTAACAAGAATGCTTCTCGACGCAAGCGAATCAACGTCACTCCACCGCTTTTTAACATCCGGAAGTTTCCACTTGTCATGAGTATAATTCCTTCCTTCAGGAAATTTAGAGTCTTCATAGCTGATAGCACCAATCCAGTTTCCGGCAAGAAACGATTCATCAGGAGCAATACGGAATTCCGAAAAACGGCTCCATTTTGAACTCTTCCCCTTTTCATCCCACACCCTGACACGCCACGAATAACGCTCTAACGGGAAAAGCGAAGGACCTTGATAGGGCACTAACTGACTCTTGGATGATTTAACTTTACCTGAATTCCATATTTTTCTTTCCTTTCCCCCGGTCGTGGCAAATACCTCAATCTCATAAGCCGACTGCATCGCGCCATTTTCGCCTGAGAGCTGCCACCCGAAACGAGGATGGGTTGCTGGGATTGCCAAAGGTGAGTCCTGCATCTCGCAAGTCATACGCGTCACTTCCATTCCCCAAAAGTGAAATGGCAGCGTGACAACAACTATAATTAAAAGCAACAGTTTCTTCATCATGATCGGTAGTCAAAACTTCAAAAAGTTAAAGCGCATTTTCACATATAATACGTTCCAGTTCATCGGACTGCCCGACAACCTTACCGTCAACAAACACCCTCAGCCCTTTACCCTGATGGTAACGACTGCCGTCTTTATCCCAAATTATGGTTAGATTGCGTCCATGATAGGCTACGTTATCAAGACAGAACCAATCCCATGTCCCGTCAGGNACAAGAGGATTAACCTCTATNGAATCNTCNGTCCTTGGACGCAGTCCTGCCAGTCCTGTAATAACCAAGTCATTGAATGTAGAATGATTGTAATAACGGCTACGTTCCTGATCGCCTTTCAGCCANTATCCGGTAACTTCNTCAAGATATTCCCCGATATAAGGACGNCCGCGATGATGACACGATTCGACATAGAGTTTCATCTGAGCGAAATAAACGCTGTCGTTCACCACCGGATTCTCCTCATTGTTGAGATAATTGGCAAGAGCCGTCAAAGTTTGAGACGTTGCAAAATGCCATATAGCTCCATCCCACTCACATTTTCCAACTCCGCGGGTACGAAATTCAGGATGNCGCCGCTCGGCTGTTGTGATGCCGTAAGGCGCGGAAAAGCCCTTCTTATCAACAATTTGGCTCCATGCCGCATCATAAACGCCATTATCGGGCATATTAAAATACCAAGGCAGATAACCTATCGCCTCACGAACCCCTGCAAGAGTATCGGCACGGAGTGTTTCAAAAAACGAATGAGCCCCATTCCACAATCTTGATTGCACAAGAGTCTTGATTTCATCAGCTTTCGCAGTATAGAGAACCTTGTCGGCATCATTTCCAAGCAANCCCGCAATTGACGCAAGAGCTTTAGCGTTGCCATACATGTAGCTGTTTATCGTCGGTCTCGCATTTTGCTGGCGACGACCTCCGCTGATACTCTCCTCCATACCGTCGGCTACGTCTCGCTGCCAGTAAAGTCCGTTTGGCAACCGATGACTCTCCTCCCATCGTGAATATTCAGCCTTCAAGTCAGGATAAATCTTAGCCAACGCAGCAGTATCTTTATTTACAAGGTAACGATTATAGACTGCGTCAGGAATCCATGAACTGAAATTCATCATCTTCTCCATCGGTTTACCCTCGTTACCGTGATACCATGTATTTATAATACCGTCAAGATATGCCTGATTACGCAGCCAGCGGCNCTCATATATATGATGTCCCACGGCACAAGATATGAGATTATATTTATCAGCATAACTGCGATTTACCAAAAATTCAGTCATCCCATATCCCACCGGAGTCTCTTTAATATGTTTCCTAAGAGTCCACCAGCGATAATAATACATCTCCTCAACATCCTTGTCGGGACATTCAAAAAGAGGGATATTGGCTTTCATCCATTCCGATGATTTAGCGTTGGGAATCGCCTGAACTATATTTTCATCCTCCATTCCATTAAAATAGTCAGCATAATGGGCAAAATCGTCATATCTCAACACCGCCGCCGTCCCGTCGACATCCATCGACGAACTCTTGAAATTCGCTATGCGGTAAACCGCCTCCTTGTCGACGTCATTTGCACGGGGCATATCATTCGATTGATCAGCCCACGTATCCACATTAGGATAATCGGAATGATGTCCTGTGCGAAAAACTATGCGCTCAACCTCCTTTACCGGCGCGAAAAGCATTCGCGTGGTTTTCTTTTTACCATCGATATAGACTGTTGAATTGCGGTTGTCAAGCGAAAGCTCCACTTTCACATGATAAGATTTTCCCGGCTCATAACTCAGTATTTTCCCATAGCGGGCTCCCCCTTTCGAGCGGAAATCGCCATCGGGAGTAAAATCCAATCGGGCGCAAGCCGTTCCATGCTCGTCAACAAACTCGATAAGCAGATCGCCATAATCATTTTGCTCAGCCATGACATCAAATTCAACGGCGAGTTCTCGTGTTGGCGGAATCTTCCTCTCAACTTTCGACACGTCGTAGGGATCTTTATCCGACAGTGTGAGCCATGTAGTTCCATTCTTTGATTCGACAGAAACCGGAGCCCACACAGGGGAGTATATATTCCACATAGTAAGGTCGGAAATATGCTTGAACGCAGCAAAATCCTCATCAGCATGTTCGACAGCTTTCACTCTCACCGGCACCGGAATCCTTGCCACCCACATATCCTCCTTGCCCACACTGTAGGTGACCCACAGATTGCTATCGGCAGGAACGCCGTTGCCTTCCTGAATACCTCTCACATATTGCGGACCAAACGACTTGTATTGCCCGGCATATCTCATCGGCGGCACTTCCCCGTGAACAAGATTAAGGGTAGTATACTCAAGCCCGTCGGAACTTAACGAAATCGCCAGCGGCCAGCGGAATTCCGAAGGATTATAAACCGTGGCATAAGTTCCGTCACTGAGTTTCTGCCCCCATATTTTAGCATTGCTGTTTACGAACCCTTTTGCGCGCTCCACAGGCTCAGCCCAAGTATTTCCACCATCTTCACTTATCGATGTCAAAGCATGTTTCCATAGCGAAACTATCCTCCTGTCGGGAAGTGTGTACCAGCAGAACGCCTTATAGGGATTTGACAACGGAATCAACGGGTCGTTCCTGTCAGCCTCCTCAACCCACTGCATTCTGTACAAAGGGTTGGCGATGATTTCGTCGCATGCGTCACGAAATCCCCTGTCCTTACTTTTTTTGTAATTGGGGTAGAGTGTGTTTTTCTCGTTAAAATCGTGATTNTAATATATGAAATAGATCGGTCCGAAACTGCCGTCNCTATAAATTTCCCTNACAACGCGNCCTATACCGTTGCCGTCATTAGGATCATCTTTAGGGTGAAGAGAANCNCCGTAGTTGCCTATTGCTATAAGCCGCCCCGATTTTGAAACGTAGAACCCCACGCGCTGGTGCATCACCGCCTCCGCATTATGAGCCACATGCTCACTCCCCTCCTTCTTAAACCCGTCGGGTACGGGATAAACCGGGAACAGAATTTCAGGAGCGCTCCAGTTATAACCGTCAGCCGAAGTTTGAAGCAACGTCCNACCTCCGCCTACATGCTCGTCAACCTGATTGGAAAGATAGTGCATATAAAATTTACCATTCCAATAAGCCATCATAGGCTGATGATTATAGGTCCATCCGTTGGTGTTGGGAAAATATAAATCATATCTGCGATTAGCGCGCATGGTCTGAATATTATGCACNCCGACTACCGGTGACAGCCCTCCGTCATGCCGATTGGGATTAGATAATTCCGTGCCGGTATAATGCACTCGGTCAACGGCATTGGCATGGAACGAGCAACTGGCTACGGCGAGCAACAATATCAATAGAATTTTCATTGACGGCTATATTCAATAAGGTTATTAACAAGTGAACGAGGCGCCATAAAAACAGTACCATGCTTGTGCCCTTTAGGAACATCGATGCTGTCGGTCACCTNGGTGAAATTGACAAAGTCCCTCGTTTTATGAGCGCTATAGATAAATTTGCGATATGTATCATAGTAGATATAATACTCGTCGCCCACCTTAACAACTGCCGGACCTTCCGTAAAGGACTCGGTAAAAGCATCCGACGGTTGAGAATAAGGACCTTGAGGCGATTTCGCAAAAGCGACTTTAAGATTGCGGTTGGGGCGAGTATTATCCTTAACCACCATAACATAGTCGTCATGCGCCCGTTTCACAATCACAGCGTCAATACAGCTGAATCCCGGATCATAGAANAGCTCGGNAGAGGAAAAAGTGTTGAAATCTTCAGTAACGACATAATATAGCCGATGATTGTTCTTCTCATCCTCAATCCCAATCTCAAAACCGGCATCTACCACACATGACGCATAAACAATCATAAATTGATTACGCTCATCGTCATAGAAAATTTCAGGAGCCCAAACATTCTGAGTGGATGGAACCGCATCCATGACAGGGATGCGACGCTGCGCGCTCCAATGAATGAGGTCTCTGGAACTTGAATAACCAAAACCGGTATCCCCTTTCCATGCTATTGTCCACACAAGATGGTAGATGCTGTCGGGTCCCATGACAATCGACGGATCTCGCATAATATTCATCCCCACTTCAGGCTTCAACCATGTTCCGGGAATACTGTCCCAGTGGAGCCCGTCTTCACTCCACAGGAAACGAAGCCCCTCGTCAGCGGGCTCATGAAATGACGTGAACACATACACGTCATCGTTGCTTTCATCAGCATTCAAAAATGCCGACGAAAGCAACGAAATCAATATCATAGCTCCCGCTATCGTTGCGGTTGAGAATTTCATAACTGCCTATTAATAACAGGTGGGCAAGCTTTTCCAGTCAGTGCCGATATAATCTTTGTCAGCGTCCACAGCAATGAGCACCCTGTCATTCCCGGCTCCATGGCCGCCATCATACTGAAACTTGTTGATTCCATTATCGACCACTCCGATGTATTCAATGGTACCGTCGACAGGGCTATACCACCACGCATTTTTCTTTTTCCCTGAAATTTTCCTCAAATCAATCTCCATGGGACGGTTCGTATAATTATAAACCAACAGATAGTCATTGCCTCGTGTCGCAATCAAGCGATCATAACGAACGCCATTTTCACCGACTATGATACTTTGGTCAGGAACACGCTCGAAAAACGGGAAAGCCAACATGAGATTCTTAAGATGTTTCATCTGATTGAATCCCGGATCCTTCATCCCTTCATACCATGTTTTCGTAGCGCCATAACCTCCGTTATTCGCCGGCTTGAGCATCTGCATTATTGAATTATGCCCGTAGGTGTGTCCAAAAGCTCCCGCAAACACCGACCAATAAGCATATCGCCGAACATCAGGAGCCTTCCACCATGGCTGGGAGGGGTCATGAAGTCCCTGAGGAATCTCCTCATAGGAAGGCTCGGCATCCAAAATAGGTTTACGAGGCTTCTTGGCAAGTCCCGCCTCCACATATCGCCAATTGTCTTCAGCCAAAGCCGCCTGCGCGGTGTCATCGCCATCTCCGCGAATCTGATCGTAACGGCGATGTCCGCTCTGGAACATATTGAAATCAAGCCAATCGGCATCATGGAACCAGTTTATGGAAGAGGTGCGACCAAACGGGTGATAGCTCATCAGATGATTTTTATCAATAGCCTTTATCGACGTGGCAAGCGCATTCCATTCCTCAGGATTGATATCTCCTTTCACNTCNNCGCCTATAACCCNAATTATATTTGGACTATCCTTATAACGCTCCGCAAGAAACGTCCCGTAAGCTTTCGCGTCATCCACACTCATAAGTCCGGCCTTTACCAATCCGCCCCAAATAGGCACCATCGCCACATATATGCCATTCTTTTCAGCCTGCTTGATGATATAATCCATGTGATCCCAATAGCCGTAAACTCCTTTCTTGTTGATCTCGGAGAAATCCCAGCCGTCGGGATTGGAATACTGTCCGTAAAAATTTATTGCAGGGACTCCATTAATTGTCTGGACCTGCACCACATTATATCCGGCATTGCGGCAACCGTCAAGATAGTATGCCGCCTCACTGCGATCAAGCCGTTCAGGCAATAGCCATCCGGTTTCCCCCATCCAAAAGAAGGGTTTGCCGTTTTCATGTTGCAGATATGTGCCGTTGTCCGACACTCGCAATTTACCATTTTTCCAAGGCAACTGGAAAGATGTAACAGGAGTCTGCGCGTTAGCACACAGAACCGCAACCATCACAATTCCAATAATCAAGCTAAGTCTTTTCATTAAATATATTCTGTCGGTTTATTACATTATCAAGTTAAACAAAAATAATAAATTTCCATCACAACTACAAATCCAAGCCTGACGTAATGCCCGCGCACAGCAAAATATCATTCCGCCAACTCATTGGCATAAATCTCAATCCAAGCATATCCGTTGCCCGAATCTTTAGCCGAGTCAGAACCGTCGTAGGGGTTGAGTCCATGCTTTTTCTCCCATGCGTCGGGTAGTCCGTCATTGTCACTATCCTTGCGGGGCTTTCCCTTATATTCAGGAAGTCCGCCCACCTGACGCGGGTCCGTGATGATGCCAAGTTTATAGGAATCGTCAGGGAGACGGCGTTTAACATAAGGCGTGGTCGCCAAAGCCTTGTCAGCGTCTTTAGCATATATCGCTTTACCTGTTCTGACTGTCTTTATCACGCGGCTGTCAACTGCATCGCGCCGAGGTTTTGTCGCGCCGGCGTTCTTAAGAACATACTCGTAAGCTTCATCGACAGGCATGATCGTAACTTGAGCCATCGGAAAAGCCTCATCGGCACGAAGTTCCTCAATGCGATCGTCGGGAACCGCCTTATTGAAAATCTGCACGCCTCCCGCCCAATTGTCGGCAGTCACCGTTTCATTACCCCACACTTTGTTTCCGTTCACATACGCCTTGCCGAAATTATTCTGATGCGCTTTGTCGCGACCTGCTTCCATCTTTATTATGCGATANCGTATCGGCGCATTTGGCTTGTTTATCTCNGTCACGGGTCCNGNCTTAAAATTATTATTNATTATATTAAGACNGCTNGTNTGATCTCCCCCGTCANTAGTNCGGTTCCACCAATTGTAGGTAATATTATTGATGAAATTAAAATCTTCATCCATCCCGATTGAGCAATTCCTGGAAATATTCGACGCAAACAGATTGCGGGCAAAAGTGCTGTTGTGACCTCCGATTGTAGCCCCGAAAGCATGATTATAAAGATCAAGAGCTTCCGAGAAAATAGAATTTTGAATAGTGATGTTCACTGTCGGGAGCTTCTCTCCTTTTCTCGATTCGGGATCCCGGTTATAGACATGACGATAAATCGACATATTTTCATCAAGCCCCCATGAACCCGAAACATGATCGATTATTATATTCCCAACGGCATTGCCGCCAAGCGCGTCGTCACGAAACGCCACGTCTTGAGCTCCACGTCGAAAACGCAGATGGCGAAGAATCACATCATGCGTGTCGATAAGAAACGACGCGCCTGTCACACAAATCCCGTCGCCGGGAGCCGTCTGCCCAAGAATAGTCACATAAGGAGCTCTGACTGTAATCGGCGACTTAAGATTTATAACACCGGCAACATTAAACACGATGACGCGCGCGCCACCCGCCTCACAAGCTTCGCGAAGCGTACCCGGACCACTGTCGGCAAGAGAAGTGACGACCCATACCTTCCCGCCTCGTCCTCCGGCGGTATAGGCGCCGCCACCTTCNGCACCCGGAAAGGCGAGCAAATCGCTTTTCAAGAGATCCTCGGGCTTTGATGCCCAAGGTCTATAAGGTCTGCCGTTCTCCTTCTCCTCTTTCATCACAATGGGATAGGCTTTCATCCATGCGCTGTCCGATGCGGCTTCCCATTCCGCCGTCATTCGCGCGGCACGAGTCTTCACGGAATCGGGAATAGTTGGATACTGAGCCGCAATATCCATTGCGTTCAAAAACACCAATATCGATAATAAAATCTTTTTCATTTCGATCTCTTTTATAAATTTCAACAGGCTATTGCTGAATACCAAATTCTTTCTGCTGCAGATCCACCTCTTCAAGTATCTTCCGCTTTTCTTCGTCGGACAACCCGGTCTCATTTTTATCAGTTCTCAATGAGGAAGAACCTGCCCCAACAGTCTTTTCCTCGCTGTAAATAGCAGGAATCACAGACGGGATGCTCTCAATCACAAGTTCGGCAGGAGTCGGAGCATGTGTGCCGGGAGTTTCGACTTGAGCGATAATCTTTATTTTCCCNGGAGTNCGNGTAGAGCGNATAAGCGCCGGAGCNGAGCCCCACTCAACNGGNCGAGGATTGGCATGAATCGANGCGTCNCCTATGATTTCNCCCTCTCCCTCTACGGTAAACAGGATATTCTCTTTTGCGAGCCGTCTCACATTTCCGTTGTCGTCGGTCACCTCAGCTATCACCACGATGAAGTCAGAGCCGTCGGCAACCAACGGCTTACCATTCCAATCGGCGCGCAGCCTAAGTTTTGTCGAGCGTCGCGACGGCATCTTCTTTTCCGACACTACCACCTTGCCGTCGACAATCCCTTCCGCAACCATATTCACCGCTTGCCAATTTTTCTTAGTGTAGCTGTAATCGCGCGCCTCCCAAAAATCCCAAACGTCTTTAAACACTACCGGAGCCGACGGCATTCCTCCCTCTCGATGAATCACAGGAAGAATCCACGACTTGGCGCCGTCATAAATCGACAGTCTCACCGAGTCACAATTACTGAACACCACTACATCGGGATCGGAAAATTGGGTCATTTCATGCATTATATAAACCATCGGTCCTGATTCAGCCACAGGATGCTGCAAATCATGAGCCGTCTGGCTGCGAAACAGTTGGTAGGCATATTTAGGCTGACGGAAAGCGTCGAAAATTCCACCCCAGTATGGATCGGGATGGTATCCGCGCTGATGATCAAACGGATGCCAAAGAGCTCCTCCTATATATTTTCCTGTCGTGTGATAAAGTTTGTCATAAGTCTTTGCAAGAGACAAAGCCTGAACTTTCATAGGTCGCTCCCCCCAGCTGCGTGAAGCNCGATTGTCATTGTTNTGAGCATACCAGTCGTCAACATTCTCGCCAAATTCACGAGTAAATATAGTTTGTTTCGGAGCNTCAGCCTTCTCATCATCTCCGGGCCAGCCATATAAAACGTCGTAGTTGTCTTTAACTCCCGCCGANTGCATNTCGGCAGCCGCTAAAGGTCGACCGGGATAAGGATATTCATCCTTGGTCAACTGCAACGCTTCCAGCGAAAAATTCTTCGGGTAGCGGGTCTCGTTAAGAATCGGTTCCCACATCAACACCGACGGATGATTGCGATCCCGGCGAATAATGCTGCGGGTATTCTGATGAACGCGTTCGGCAAATTGCGAGTCTTTATTCCAATATTGCCACCCAGGTGTGGCAACGATGACAAACATTCCAAGTTCATCACAAGCATCCATGAATGACGGATCTTGCGGATAATGCGCCACTCTGATTATGCGGCAACCGGCATCACGAAGGCGTTTTGCGTCACGCCACTGCTGTGAATTGGGAAGAGCGTTCCCCACATAGGCAAAATCTTGATGACGGTTTGCGCCAACCAATTGTCCGAATGGCTTTCCATTCAAAATAAAACCCTTCTCTCCGTCAAATTCAAAACTACGTATTCCGATGCGGGTTGCCCCGCCGTCCACACTCTTTTTACCATCCTTTATTCGTGATTCAACCCTGTAAAGCGTTGGGGCATCCGGCTCCCACAATTTTGGATTTGCCACGCTAACCTTTTGTTTCACCGACTTTGTTTCACCTGACCTAAGTGAAATCGGCGTGCTAACTTTTTTCACAAGCATTCCATCAGGGTCGATTAGTGACGTTTCCACCACAACTTTCCGCATTTTCGCATCAGAATTATACACTTCCGTATCGATATTTACATTCGCGCTTTTATCCGAGATATTATCGAAATGCACAAAAACTCCGCCCCCGGCAACTCTATTCGCTTCAACCGCGTCAGTAATCGCAACCGGTGATTTAACTATCATCCACACATCACGATAGATACCTCCATGATATGCGAAATCAAGCGAATGCTGAGGTTTGCCCGGAGGGAAATTTTTATCATCGCTGTTGTCAGCCATCACCGCTACCACACACTCATCGCCCGGTTTAACTCCGGCTTCAGTGAGAGAAATCGTGATAGGAAGATAGCCTCCAAAGTTTTCTTTAACCNCATTGCCATTAACAAAAAACTTCTGCTTACCCATCACGNCTTCAAAGTGCAGCNTCACATCCTTGCCCTCAGCANTTTCCGGCATTACAAAATGCTTACGATACCACGCTATGCCTTGATAGTTGCGGCATCCACTACCCTCTGCGGGCAAAAGCTCGACTGTGTGAGGAGTAGCTACCAAATCCCACGACGAGTCATCAAGATTGACAGCGCCGCCATCAGCCACGTCACCGATGTGATAACGCCAACCGTTATTAAAATCATACACCTGCCGACCCGAATCCTTGACCGGAAAAAAACCGGCTACTGAAATTTCCTGAGGGGTAATCACTCCGCCAAACACTATTAGCGGAAGGAGCAGGGAGAATAATGTTGATAATATTTTCATATATCGTTTCTATTTATTTTCTAAATACAGTTTCTGGTTTTACCAAACCGGATGGCAAAACCACATCTGCCATACGATTCGCTGGGCTTACTTCCAATTTTTCCAATTTCCCGTTACGAAGCGACGCTTCCACCGTTGTGGAGCCTGGAGCATGAAGTTTAAAACTTATATCTTTGTCAAGCCGCCATGCCGGAAAGATAAAAATCTTGTCACCCGACGTTTGCAAAAGCATTTCCTGAAGACCGATCATCGCGCTTCCTCCCCAATTATGATCGGGAGTCCAGTCATAACCGGGTCCGAAAAATGCGGGAAAGCGATGCAAGCCGTCAGCCCACTTGCTAACATTAAGATTGAACGCCTCTTCGGTCAATCCNAGACAAGCCGCCCATATATTGTCTTGCTTCCATCCGGTTATAGAGCGAAAACNAATAGCATCGGGATCNCACAGATATGTNTTGCGCGCNATTNNNAAATCAGCCGAGTCGCTNACGGCNACACCATAAAACCGCCAAGGCCATACNGGNTAGAGTTGCGGNGTCTCCACATTATTTATCCGTTCCCAGCTCTTTGCCGGGGCAATCATAGTCACTCCGTTAAGCTGCCTCACNGGAATTTCCGGAATATGCGATAAAAAAGNGCGCCACCCCGATGTNGCCGTGTCGCCCACACTTTCAAGATAATCAATATAATCCCCTGCGACCCGTTTAAGCGCGGCGACAGTCGACGAGGCATTATTCGCCATTTTATATGTTTCACATCCCGACCCCGGAAATAATATAAGTTTTCCGTCACCGTCAAGATCCTTAGCTCCTCTTCGCGAGGCAAGATAACGGTAGTGTTCGTCAAAAAATGTCAGCACGCTCTCAATCATGGGGCGATAGGATGAGATATCATTGCCTGAATACTTGGCTGTTTCCAACACCATCTGGCAAAATTCCAAAACAGTATCCCATTCATATTCCAACCACGCATTATATTCGACTCCGGGATCGAAATAAGAGGGCCGTTTAGTTCCGTATTCCATGAAATTAGGGAGTCCGAAAAGTTCTATTTGCTCTGAATAACATGCACCGGGATGTCCCCAATACACCTCAGTGCGCAATTCAGCGTTGGGAAGTATTCGGGCATAAAAATCAAATTGAGGTTTCATCATGTCGAAATCGCCCGTTTTCAACATCCCCCAATAAACCAAGCGCTGATTCTGAGCTGTCATCGTTCCTCCGCCCCAATTCCTATAATCGGGCGTAAAAGTTTGATCGGCATTCACATGCCGAGGGTCAAATGTAAACAACCCTCCGTTAAACTTTGTAGGCTCCTTGCCGTAGGCGTTACATCCAAGCATATAGCGGAACAACTCATAGTTACGTGTCATTCTCGTTACCGCAGAATCTGCTCCCGAAGGCGATATAATATAGCTCCTTTTCCAAAACCTCTTCCACCAATCGCNGCTATTGCGGCGGTCACGATTCAGATTCACAAGTTTTCCTATACTGTCAACAGCCGCCTCCCACTTGTCAACCTCAGCAGTCTGCTGATTATGGAGCGTAACAGAAAAATGATGCTTCTTCGATGGTTTAGACGATAAAAAACGCCAGGCGCGATAATCAGTGTCCTCATAAACGCCGTCAATAGTCCCTGAAAAGACAAGATTGTCACCTTCCAATCTTCCTCCTGAAACAAGATAAGCCAACGGATTCCANAACCGGTGTTTAACCGAATCAAGTCCTTCACGTTCTACCGTGATATCGAAAATCGTTTTTTCGGGATTACGATGAAAAAAACTTACTCCATGCTTTAATATAGAGATTGAGTCACGTGTCGTAACAAGATTTTTAGGCGATGACCATTTCCATGAATTTTGCCGTCCCTCCCCCTTGCGAAAAGCTCGGTCGGCATAACGCCAATTCTCATAGCTTACTGTCGGTGAAACCGGCTGAGCGCTTTCTATTTCCACATGAATAACAGGCTTGAACACATCAGCCCAAACAATCACTTTGCTACCGTTCAATTCCAATTCGCAATACCCCTCGTTGAGATTCAACCGCTGACAGAACGGAGCCAAAGTATCACGGGGGATAGACAATCTCACCCTCCCCTGCTTCAGCAACGTGCCGTGCTCGTCGTAAGCGCCGCTCCGGCTTATGTAAAACAATAAATCGCCATCTTCAACCCACACATTCATCCCTATGTCGCCACCTCCCACCGGCATGGATTCGGAGGAGTCATGACTCATTGAGTCCCAGATATAGTCATCNGGGACATGAGCCGACAGCACAANGGCGANGACGATAAANACACCNGTNAAAAANCNNCTCATACTCATTCCTTAATAGGGCGTTCNTCNTCCCAGTCATCGGANCGGAACGAAGAAACAGGCAGCCCGTCGGTACTGAAAAGATCTCCTTCCGATGCGTTTTCGAATGCGTAGCGCACAGCGACAGGATGAGGCACCCGGTCACTCTTAACCATCACTTTGCTGCGGGAAATCCATGCTTTTGCAGGATAAAACACCTTGTCCTCGCCAGCCAATTTAAACTGCTTTGACTCAAAACTGTTTTTCCCAGCAATCCATTCGGGGGCGCGGTCAAAACTTACAACAACGGTATCGCCATGAACTTCCATTGACTTGTAGACAGGACTCTCCGCGCCTATACCCTTTATCCCATAGGTCTTATTCAGTGCAAGAAGCGCAAGACGCTCGCCCGCTACACGCTTCTTTGGAGGATGAATTCCTTCGGTCCAACCGGCATCCATCAATACAGCCATACCGGTATTAGGCACTATATGCTCCACCCGAGCCTGCGCCTCGCGCAAATAAGCGGAATTGATTATCTCCTTGCCCGCTTCCGTGATGATGGAATAATCATAGGGAGCGATTTGACAATAATAAAATGGGAAATCACCTTGATTCCATAGATTACGCCACCCCCTTATCATTGTCGAAAACATATCAGTATAGGAATGAGCGCGATTCCAGTTATCTTCGCCCTGATACCAGATGACTCCCCGCATCGACAATCCGATCAATGGATTGAGCATCCCCTTGAAAAGCACACTCGGAGTGCGGTTCTTAGACGGAATCTTTCCATTGACAGCAGGAATTTTTTCAGCAGCCTCAGGGAATGCCCGAAGCATTTCATCATTCATCCACGCCTCACATGCCGAACCGCCCCACGCAACAACGATAAGCCCAACGGGCACATCGAGCGTCTCTTCAACCTGACGACCGAAAAAGTATGCCGTAGCGCTAAATTCCCTGACACTTTCAGGAGACGCTTCTGCCCATGACCCGGTCACGTCACTTACAGGAGTGGTCGACGATTTACGTTTAACAGTAAAGAGCCTGATATNGGGATTACGGCTTTTAAGGATAGCCATATTAGCCCCCTCTACAGGTTGGTTTTTAAAACCCTTCATCGGCATTTCCATATTACTCTGTCCCGAGCAAAGCCACACCTCCCCAAGCATCACGTTTTTTATAGTCAACGGCTCGCCGCCGTCACTGACGGTAAGAGTATACGGTCCGCCCGCTTCCGCAGTCGGCAAAGATATTTTCCAATTACCATTTTTATCAGCCGTTGTTTTATATGTCGCGCCATTCCATGAAGAAGTGACAGTTACGGTAGATGACGCAGTGGCAGTACCCCAAAGATTGGCATCAGTTTGCTGTTGCATCACCATGTTATCACTGAAAAATGCAGGTAACTTCACCTCAGCATTTAGCGCAAACGGGGAAAAAACAGAAAGTATCAGTACGAAAATTAAAAAATGACGGTTGAGTTTCATTATCTTTGATTTACTATTTTACAATTTTAGAAATAACAGTCACACTAACCGGACCTTTAAGCCCTGCCGGTATAAGCGTCTTTTCATTACGCCGATATTTTCCATTGGTCCATATTCCGCCAAACGGAGCCTTTCCTTCATCAGAGCCCGCAATAGCATTAGCCCAGGTATTGGTTACGTTAATCACCAGAGAATTATCGCCGTTTTTTACTGCATCAGTTATATCAATGCGATAAGGTGCGGTCCACACTATACCACACTCCTCGCCATTGACACTTACTTTTGCCACATCATGCAGATTATCAAGATTCAACAAGATGCGGTCTCCGTCGGTCAATTCAGGCATTACAAATCNGGTAGTGTAGGTTNCTGTNCCGGANTAATATTTGATACTGTNATTATCAGAGTCAGTCCAGTCAAAAAGCTGCTGGGCGGCAAGGACCTTGCCGGTGGTTTCAAATTCAATATTCCAGCCGCCGATATTTAGCGGAATGGCAGTCTCCTTCACTTCCGGAGCTGTTCCGCATGAAAGCGCGGTAGGCTTCTGAAACACAATGAATGCCGATTCAGCTCCATCAAGATTCATCTTGATATCGGTTCGTCCGTTTTTACTCTCCCAATCGAGATTTTCAACGATTCGTCCAGTCATCGGATCCCATAGTTCAGGACGACGACCGGCGACACGAAACGATGCGGTAAATTCCCGAGGATTCTCCTCCTGATTGGAAATGAAATAGATATCCACACTGTCAATTGCAGAGAAACGATGGGTCCATGCTATATTTTCAGGCACCACGACATCACGCTCAATCCCGTAAACCGTTAAGTCATCCCCGGTATAGGGCACAGGAGGAATAACCACGCCTGCTTGTTTAAATTCCGCTATTTTCTTAGAGGCTTCAGGACTAAGAGTCGTGTCGGGCATTAACGGACTTGCAAGAGGAACGACAAAAGCCTTATATGATATCCCGCCGGGAAGAACGATTTTTCCATCCTCGACAGTAGCCAAACGAAGAAGAGCATCCTTATTCATCGAATCGTAATTATAGCCACGCATAGGATTCACCCATTTTTCAGGATCAGCCATATTTGCGGAATGGGTAACACCCACAGGTATTGAGCGCAGAGGCTCGCCAACATTCGCCAAGCGGATTTTCTCCGATTCGATACATTCTGCGCCGAAAATTCCGGGAAGGGATTCCACCAGGCGGTCAGGAAGTATAGCGCGGCGAGGAACCTCCTCCCCCGTAAAAACGGCGATATCGACCACCGGCACCCCGTACTGCAACAACGCCTGGCAACGACGCATATAATCGGTAAGCCCTTTACCTCCGTCATTCCACCACGTGTTGTCGCGCTGAAAGAAAAGCCCTATTCCGTCAAGAGTCATTCCAGGTTTCCTGTCCATGTAAGGATTATGCGTGTTCACATGATAGAACATCCTGTTTATTCCAAGCGCATAATTTCGGTCAAGAAGAGTCTTCAACATAGCCGGAGTCTCGTCCCACGTGCCGCGCAACTCGGTAAAACCCTCTGCTTGAATAATATTTTTCCCGTAGAGATGCCCACCGTGTATCGCATCGAGCATATCATTCGGCTTATCGTGAGTGGGACTGCGGAACCAGAACTCACCCATCGGGAAATCCACTTTCTGATAGTGCAGCATTCCGTCACTCACCATCGTTGGCGAAACACATTCAGCCGACAGGAAACAATCATATTTTTCTGCTTTCTCCGCCAAGACATCGTAGAAAACGTCAACAACAAGTTCGGCGGCAGTAGCGCGAATGTCACGCAACACTCGTTCTGAAGTCTCGACATCATCGATCGGCACACCGGCATAAAGCGGAAGATAGGGCTTTAAGTCATAACCTCGGCGACGTTGAAACTCAGCTGCAAAATTATCGCTCCAGTTCTGACTTCCACACTCCCAACTATCGACGTGCATGTATTTCAACACCTTGCCGGCAGTTTCGGGATTGACATTTGCGAACACACTCCCAAACCAATTCTCAACTTGCTTGGCTACCGCCTCACGGCTGAATTTATCAGCCTCAAGCCCTTTTCCGCCTCCACCGGTTGCGTTAGTGTGTCCCGTTGAGGTGTGCCCTATTCGCATTATCTGCCACTCACCTTCAGGCAAATACGCATTTAAACGCCCGTCAGCCATCTTATCGGTAAGGTCAATAATCTCTGAAGTTTTCACGCATAACTCATCGGGCATCTCCTCTAATCCGGTTTCAGAAGCAACGCGCCACACGAGTCCACATTTCCCCTCCCACTGATTTATGCGCGGTTCTCCGCTAAGAACAATCCGCTTAATCTTAAGATTAGGTTTCCATTTTGCGGCATCGAGGTCCTCACTTCCCGGCTCACTTCCCGAAGGTGTCCAAACGAATCTGAAATAACGTGCCATAGTGGGAGGAATAGAATGAGTGCTCTGCGCGTCAGTGTTCTGCCAACCGTGACGAGCCGGTTGCAATTGCTTGATCTCTCGGAAATGTATACCATCGTCTCCGGCAAAGACTTTGAGCCTGTGAGCCTGATAATTATTCCCTGAAAGTTCGATTTTCACATTATTGACCGTGACAGGAGCTGCGTATTCATATTGAATCCAGCAAGGCACAGAAGAGCGTATTACGCCGTTCTCATCGATATTGACACTCTTTTTAAGCGGCACATTTGATTCGATATTCCNAACTGTGATTTTAGGACTCGCTTCAATCCTGCGCCCTTTCACCGGCATAGCGACAAGAGCGATATCTTCATANTAACCGTCGAAACATTCGGGAAGGGGAAGAATCAGGTTGTCAACNGNTCCTCCTTTAATAATAGTATCGACGGTAACCACTTTCTGCATCGATTCAACCGGAGTGATCCACGGTCCACCGGCAAGGGCAAAGCCGTCGCAAATATGCATTCCAAGTTTCAAT
>WFLX010120852.1_pt1 | contig 17417 bp, 8 predicted proteins | sample 4967041 | NCBI WGS metagenome assembly WFLX01 (sample SAMN12857096, study PRJNA449069) | gut metagenome | isolation source: stool from male and female vole | host: Microtus ochrogaster | place: USA:Florida | collected 2017 | reverse complement strand
AGCCATAGGAAGGTCGAAAGCAGCCCCCTCTTTCTTTACGTCGGCAGGAGAGAGATTTATGATTGTACTTTTATGGGGGAATCCTATTCCGCTTTGTTGTAGCGCAGTGGTGATACGTGTGTAGGCTTCCTTGACGGCTGTGTCCGGAAGTCCAACGATGCTGAATGTGGTGCCTTTCTGCACTGCAGTCTCAATGGTGACGACGATTGCATCAATACCGGAAATGGCAGCGGAATATACTTTGGTAAGCATTATTTCTTATTATTTTTAGTGGTATCGGATTTTGAGGTCACGGCATTGCCGGTTGCCGTTTTCTTTGCGGTTGTCTTGTTCATTTCCTTACGGAATTGATCTGCCGCTTTCTTAAGGTCGTCGCCGGCGTAAGATTCATTGCCATCCTTATCTTTTACGATAAACCATGGAATACGCACAATGCCGAGTTTCACCATTTCGTCCTCAGCAATGCCTTTGGGTTGCCAAGCCCTAACTACTCCGGTGATTGAGTCGTTCCTTATTGCCATTGTCCAGGTCATACTGTCGCAATCAACGGCGATGTCAGAAATTATTCTTTTCAGCGAGTCGGGGAATGCCTTAGACAGGTTTCTGATTGTATCAGCGGTTTCGTGCCGTGCAGAGTTATTATCGGTGAAAAAGTATAGGAGAGTCCCCTTCACTTTATTGAAAATTAATGTGTCGACACCATTGTCGCGCGAACGGAACACAACCTTATTGAACTTCGGATCTTTGGCACTTGCGAGATTGCCATCGGCTTTTGTTGTGAATTCCACCCCCAACAGATCGGTTGCGCCACACATCTCAATGATTTCCTGAGAACGTGCTCCCTTACTGATGGAATTCCATAACTTTAGAAATCCTTCAGGGTTTTCACGCCGATTCCATTCTATAAGCATAATTATAGCGGAAAGTTTGTCGGAGGAATTTTTCTTGACGAATTCATCGATGTGTTTTTCAAGTCTGGAGTTGTCGGCAGATCCAATCTTATTCTCTTTTCGCCAGCTGCTCCATCGCTCTGAAGTCTTGTTGCCGGTGACTGTCCAAGACGACATATCGTTTCCTTCTCCCGAAATCTTTATTTTATCGCCACGCTCCACATATATGGCAGTGGATTTGGAGTCTGAGGATGCATCGTAGATGTAGACAATCGTGGGCAGGCGCGTTATGCCGTCGACGAATGCCACGCCATCTTGAATGGATGCGGTCTGTTCAATCCAAGTTCCCCCTCTTGAATCGTGAGCATAATACCTCACTATGTAATTGCCGAAAAAATCTTTCGGAAACTGGAATTCTATCTTGAATTCATTTTTCACACAGCCTGAGAACAGAGGAATTAGCAGAAACAGCCAGGCAAACCTTATGTCAAGTCTTAACTTATTCATTGATCGGTTCCTTATCCTTATTTTGTTGCGATTTGGCGAGTTCGAGAATGCTTTGGAACTCAATGTTGGTCTCTATTAGCGATGGATCTTCGATATAACGGTTCATCTCCTTAGCCCATTTGCGGTAGAACAATGTCTTGAGCAGGATGTCGTTGTAGCGCTTTGCGAGGTCAATCTCGCCTTTGAGCAACGCATCCTTAATCATATATTTCAGGAAGAAAACACGTTTCCCANATTGCACACTGTGCTCCATACCCCAACGATAGGACTCATTGAAATCACCATTGTAATAGTTGNTGGGGATGTTGACGTAGGCAGTTACACTGNACCCTTCAGCATGNCGNNGATCCTTATTTCTCGGCTTCACGTTGTCGAGGGTTTCCCCCTTTGCTCCAAGATTCACAAGAGCAAAATTATTCAGAAACCGCATGGTGTAGTTTGGAGGTTCCTTTATACGCGCCATCACCATTGTCATANCTTCCCAGTTGTTATTCTCAAGATGGCGGAGCATNNCAACTGTAGCTCTGATCTGNTNGTTTTTCCTGTCGGCCTTGAAGCACCATATTGCACTCAGAAGTAGTGCGGANAAGCTGACCCACATCACCCAGCGGTNNGAGGGGATTAGGCNGAAAGCACTTAATATGGAGAGCAAGAGCAGAAATGCGGTGGCAACTATGAAAGGAATCCACAAGTATAGGTCGAAAGATTCCATCAAGAAATCAGGAAGCCCTTTCAGATAGAGATAGTCGTTATCTACGGTGGTGGCGTTGAAGTAAGTGTAATATGCATGAGGGATTACCAAGATAACAGCGATGATCAGGACAGATAGTACAAAACCAATGTATTTCTTGCTTAGTATGCTATCTGCAAGCATGAAGATTATGCCGATGAATGCGGCAAAAAGTGCGTAAAACCCGGCTATGAAGTAGCAACAGGCAGTCAGCAGCAATATGGAGGCAGCAATATAAGGCTTTTTTTCATTTATTCGATAGAGACAGACGGCTGCGATTGTGAAAAGATAGCTGATCGTGTTCGAATACAAATATCNTACAGATCTCATTNAAANCCATGNATCATCAATCTGCANTATCGAAACCATCATTGCAACCGGCACTANAAATGCAANGGGAATTGCTGCCGGGGGAAGGCGAAACGCTTTTTTTGNNAGCCAAGCAGTAAGAAGCCAGAANACCAGCAAAACGGCNGANCCCANGATGGGATAATACATCAATTGAGTCAGNCACGATCCGGCATAGCGGATTAGTCCACCGGGATAATACAGACATTGCCGGAAGAAGAACCGCGTGGATTCAAAAAGAGACATCTCATCATACCAGTGAAGCATATATCCGTTTCTAACGGGGAGCATTAAATAGCAGAAGATGATGAACGCGGCCACGCATATCACAGCAGGGGAGAGCCTGTCTTTCCATCTCCCGGTTTCCGTTTTACGTGGAATCTTGGAATCTAGATATTTCTGAGAATCAGGGTGTTTCCCAGATCCTTTGGAACTTTGCTTGTTTGTCTTTTTCATCGCTTAGATTTGAACTTTGCCGGAATCGGGTCGTGATCAAGTGCGTTAATGATCTTGGAACGACCGACCTTGAATGATCCGTTGAAAAATTCCGGAACATTATAAGATTTCATTAGATCCCTATAATATGCCGGCGTGTCTTGCGGCACAACGAATGCCTTCGAATCTTTCCCGTCTGCTGAGATGTAAATTATGTAAGGACGGGTGTATGATCCATCATCACGTCGGGAACTGAATACCACCCATCTTGAGTTGGATGACCATGAATGGTAACTGTCGGTGTCGTCGCTGTTGGCATTTTTCAGTGGCCGCGTTTTGCCTGAAGAAAGATCCATCATGTATAGATCGCTGTCTTTGTGCCAGATGTGGAAAGTGCCGAACGGAGCCTGGCAATATAGAAGATATTTGCCGTCAGGCGATATACGAGGCCATAGCGCGCTCAAGCTGTCGGCTGAGGCATATATAACAGTGTCGGGTTCTGAAAAAACCCGCGAAGCGAGGTCGAAATCACGGCTGACGATGTCATAGCGTATCTGGTCATATTTTTCAACCACGTTTCCGTCTGAGACCCCTTCCGGGTATCGGGCAACCGAATAATATAGTTTTTTGCCGTCGGCGCTCCACCCCGGAAAAGTCTCCAATAAATTGGAGTCGTTGGCTACATTCCTCACCTCGTGGGTCTTCATATCGTAGAGGATAATGTCGGAAGAGTCATCGTAGACTTCGACTTTCCTTTCACCTTTAGTAAAAAACTTTTGTTTTGTGTCGTTTGTAGAGTAAGCGATAAGGTCGAGTGTAGGATGCCATGCAGGATAAACACCTGCAGAAATAGTGCTGTCGGTCTTTAAGTTGACTTTCCTGACAGAGTCTCCGGCCATGACTACAGTGCCACCTTTGGTTCTCCTGACATGGAACTGCGAACTATTGTCGTTATATTGATTGCGTGGCACATGGCAATTAATGCATTGCCCCCTGCGTTCATCGCAAGGAGAGGGGGTGCTATAGACAATTTCCTCGTCAAACGATGTGAGGTCGCGCATGTTGATTGTCATGCCGGAGTATTGCACATAGGAAGGCTCAATCAGGCGATAGCTTAGGTGAGTGTCGATAGGCTCCATGGCAACGTGGTTTGTGAACTTATATAATTTCCATTTGCCATCGTTGTTTACATAGATTTCATATTTCAGGTCTTTCCCTTTCGATGCCTCGAGCAGTTCATGCCATGATTTCATGTCCCATTGGATAACTTTTCCGTTCGAGACTATTGACATTCCTCCTTCTCCAGTCACTTTTGCAACAAAATCCTCGCCCGGGATATCAATTTCGAAATTCATGGGGGCGATGTTCGGTGGAATTATTATGGAAGTATAATCCGGTGTGATTCTTGGAATCCCATCGGCATCCTCAACATTCCTGTCAGGCACCTGCGCGCCGCCGCAACTTGCCAGCAAGCAGAAGATGGAAAATTGCAGTATTAATGTTATGTAGCTTATTCGATATTTCATATAATGTCTAATTACAATCATGTTTACAAAAGTCAATGCAAAGATAATTAATAATTCGCAGAATTGCAAAAAAATGAAGTCTCCATTCCTTTGGCAAAGAGTGGAGACTTCAATATAACGTAGGGATATGCCGTCTTCGTATGTGATGAGATGTGATAAGTGGTTGGTTATCTTATTATATACAGGGGCGAAAATGTTAATAATTTAAGATAGAAATGTTATCTGTAGTGTGTGTAAATAAGTTGATTGCTATAGATATATAACAAATCGTATATTTTTTTCTTACGCAAAAAAGTTGTATATTTGCGATACTTTCATTTATTTTGCATTTACAAAGACCAGAATCAGCTTGACGCTACTGAAAATCTAAGCTCATGACACTAAAAAAACTTATATTCCCATTGTTGATGTTTGCAATCGGGCTCGTCGATCCGATGCAGGCAGTCTCGGCTCAGGTAGACCATCATTTAGAGGCAATTCCCGGGTCGTACAACCATTTGATCACGACTATCCACCGCCACAGCAACGGCATGCTGTGGGTGGGGACCGCCACAGGCCTTGTGCGGTTTGACGGTTACAGTGTGACTCCGGCACAGAGCCAGAAGCCGGATTCCATTACCTTTATCAACGGCTATATATCTAAGATCTGTGAGGATTCCCAGGGCAGACTATGGATCAAGAGTGAGAGTGATTATGGAATCTACGATCCCATGACACACACTGAAAACTCCAACATGAAAAAGGTGCTTATGGAAGCAGGTATTCCTGACGGCCAAATCACAGATATGGAATCGGACAAAGATGGCTCGATCTGGATTGCAATGGCCGATGACGGCATCTACAAGATTCCCGGCGGAACCGAAAAGGCTATCAAAACGTCTTACAAACCGCATAAGGATTACAACGTGACATGCATCGTATTCAACAAGTACGGTTCTCCCGTGTGTGTAGATGAAAGCGGAACCTTGACCTGGATTGACCCTCATTCCTATAAGATTATAGAGCAAGTCAAGCCTGACAAGGCGTTAAGCGTAAATAGGAAAGAGACATTCCAGCTGGCTGTGGATAAAAACAACCGATATTGGCTCTATTCTCCGTTGATTATTGCCCTTTACGATGGTAACGCAGGGGAATGGATATCGGATAAGATCAAGGATAAACACGGAAACACCAAACATATTTACCAGAATTCCAAGGGTGACCTTTGGATAGCACGTGATAACCACGGTCTCGAAAGAGTTGAAAAAATCGGAGATGAGCTTCATTTCGTGACAGCCGATTCTCCTAAGGATCCTACATATAAAAATACTCTTACCTATTTGCTCGACGACGATGCAGGCACAATCTGGATAGGAACCTACAAAAAGGGATTGTTCACTACCAACGAGTGTGTCAATAAGTTTGAACTTGAGGAGTTCCCTGACGTCAACTGCATGCTTGCAGGCCGTGACAACTGGGTGTGGGTAGGAACCGACAGCTCCGGATTGTGGAGATGGAACACTGTCACCGGTGAGAAATATCCTGTGGTTGATCCATCGGAGGGTGATGCCCCCGGGGCAATCACAAGCCTTGTCATGGGAAAGGACAACACACTTTATGTGGGTGCATTCGCTTATGGACTCAGAAGAGTGCGCGACGGAAAGTTTGAAAGTGTCANAACAGGTTCACCTCTCGACACCAGCTATGCATGGTCTATTGCAAGCGACGGTAACGGAGGACTATGGATAGCGTCGTTGGGTGCAGGAGCGTTTCATTACAATCCGGTCACCGGCGAAATCAAGCAATTCACCGACACAAACAGCGGTCTAAGGTCGAATTATCTGACCATGAGCCTCAAGTCGAAAGATGGACGAACATATTTCGGCCACGGCGGAGGTATCGACTATTTTGATCCTGCTGACGGACAAATGCACGAGATAAAGGATCTCAACAAGAAGTTTGACACAACCGGGTGGAAAATATCGCAGATTTTCGAAGATTCAAGAGGCCTGTTGTGGGTCGGCACCTCACAAGGACTTAAGGTGATTGACCGCACACATCCCTCGGTTACGGAGGTCAAGACATTCGATGGGAAAACCCACAATTATATCACCGGCATAATAGAAGACAACGGTGGATCCATGTGGGTCAGCGAAGGAAGAATCCTGACCAATATAAAAGTGAATTATTCCGACCTTTCCGGAGAACTGGAATTGTCGGCAAGGCACTACGACACGGAAGACGGACTCATGGACAGCGATTTCAANCAGAGGTCGTTTGCAAAACTTCCTTCCGGNGAGATACTGGCTTGNCGGACNCTACGGAGCCAACCGGNTTATACCCGCAGAGATCAAATACAACTCGGTCAACCCCAAGATTATTTTCACCGACCTTTACATTAGTAACAAGATAGTGCATCCCGGCGACAAAAAGATGGGTAAGACAATATTGGAAGAAGCTCTTCATGACGGANGCGAAATCCAACTNCCTCACGGTACCAAAGNCTTTNCCANCTACTTTACGNCCGACANCTATNCACTTCCCGAAAAAACGNCCNATCAGTATAAGCTTGAAGGATATAACGACGATTGGATGACATTGCCTCCGGGACGCCACAGCGTGACCTATACCAATCTTTCATCGGGGAAATACCGTCTGCTTGTGAAGGGAATCAACAGCGACGGCTTCGAGAGCGATGCCCCTGCTGAGATCTCGATAAAGGTCAACCCATCTTTTTGGACAACTCCTTGGGCATTTATAATCTATGCCCTGGCTTTGGCGCTGATAGTATGGGGTGGCATAAAGCTAATCAACCGCAGGGAACAGAAACGTTTCCAGATTAAAGTGGAGGAAGAAGAACGCAAGAAACAGGAAGAGATCAATCAGCTTAAGTTTGATTTCTTCACGAATGTAAGTCATGACCTGCGCACTCCGCTTACCCTTATAGTCTCGCCGCTCGACGAGATGATAAAAGACTCACAGAATGAACGTCAGCGCAAGCGTCTGACACTTCTGAAAGACAATGCATCGAGACTGCTCACACTCGTAAACCAGCTTCTTGACTTCCGTCAGAATGAAGTCACCGGGCTTCAGCTTAATCCTAAGGAAGGGGATGTGGTAAGTTTCAGCAAGCGGGTGTGCGAATCATTTACGAGCCTTTCAGAGCGTAAACGAATCAACTTCCTGTTCTATTCCGACCGTAAGGAAATAATGATGGCATTTGACGAGGATAAACTTGAGAAGATACTAATGAATCTTCTGGGTAATGCCTTCAAGTTCACGCCGTCCTACGGAAGTATCAATGTCTCGCTTGAGCAGGTTGGTGATGAGAATCCGATGCTTCGCATAAAGGTTGCCGATACAGGCAAGGGAATTGATGACAAGGACAAGGAATTCATCTTTGATAGTTTCTATCAGGCCAACGACAGTGACAACTCTCAGGTTCAGATTGGCAATGGCATCGGTCTTAGCATGGTTAAGGAATATGTCAAGCTTCATCAAGGCACTGTCAGAGTCACCGACAATGTAGAAAAGGGCAGCGTATTCATCATTGACCTTCCCATAGTGCACAGCGATCACTATGCCAAGAAGGAAGATGAGGATGAAGAATATAACGACGACTGGACAGAGGTTGCCGAAGAGGTGACGGTGACAAATGAAACCAAGAAGTCCGAGGAAGAGGAATATGACGATGAGGTTGAGTATACTGAAGGGGAGGATCTTCCGATAGCGTTGGTTGTCGACGACAATCCCGACATGACGGAGATGTTGCGTTTTGAACTTGAAAAGGATTTCGACGTGGTTGTGGCAGCCGACGGTAATGAGGCTCTGGAACGCATCAAGGAGCGCACACCGTCGATTATATTGACCGATCTCATGATGCCCGGCATGGACGGTATAGAATTATGCCGGCAATTGAAATCTAATCCCGAGACAGTGGCCATTCCTCTTATAATCATTACTGCCAAACATGATCTTGGGGTGAAGATAGAGGGCCTGACCGTAGGAGCTGACGACTATATCACCAAGCCGTTCAATCTCGATGTGCTCCGCCTCAGAATGAAGAAACTTGTAAATCTGACCGACAAGGGGGCTACAAGGACACTTGTGGATCCGGAGCCGGAATCTATCAAGATCACACCTCTCGATGAGAAGTTTATCGAAAAAGCTGTGAAGTATGTTTCCGACAATCTTGACAGTCCAAAGCTTTCGGTGGAGGATCTGAGCGACCATATCGGCATGAGCCGTGTCAACCTTTACAAGAAAATCAAGCAGATCACGGGGAAGACCCCTATAGAATTCATACGTATAATAAGGTTGAAACGTGCTGCGCAATTGTTGCGGGAAAGCCAGTTGAATGTTTCTGAAATAGCCTATCGCACCGGATTTAACAGTCCGAAGGTGTTCAGTAAATATTTCAAGGAGGAATTCGGCATACTCCCATCAGTTTATCAAGACAAAGAAGGCACGGAAACAAATTACACTGTGTAAAAATAACTAATAAACAATATGAAATTGCATTACTTCTCAGCCATTCTGCTGGTGACAGCTATGTTTGGCTCTTGTGGAACCCAAAGCTACAAGAAGGATTCCAGCGGCATCACTGTCAATATCGACAATGCCAACGAAAATGATGTGCACAAGGTGCGACTTCAGGTTTTCGGTGATAAGATCATCAGGGTTACAGCCACTCCCGACAAGAAATTTGCTCCGGACGCAAGCCTGGCGGTATTGCCAAGGCAGGAGGATGTCAAATTTGATGTGGAAGAGACGGATTCAACCGTGTCGGTCGTGACATCTGAAGTGAAGGCGACGGTGTCGCGCAGCAACGGAGATGTGAAATTTTTCGACAAAAACGGAAAATTGATCCTTGCTGAAGCCGATGGCGGAAGGGAGTTCTCTCCAATTGAAGTGGAAGGCACAAAGGGTTATACCGTGCGTCAGGCATTTGAGTCGCTCTCAGAAGAGGAAGGCATATATGGTCTGGGGCAGCACCAGAGTGATGAGTTCAACTACAAAGGGAAGAACGAGGAACTCTATCAATATAATACCAAAGTCTCAGTGCCATTTGTGGTCTCGACCGACAACTATGGTATTCTCTGGGACAGCTACTCGCTCTGCCGTTGGGGAAATCCGGATGGCTACAAGCAGCTTGGTGGTGTTTTCAAGCTCTATGACAAGGNGNGCAAGGAAGGTGCGCTGACCGAGNACTTACGTTCCTGCAAATCCGGAGGAGNAGACATTGGTNCAACGTGAAGACTCAATCTACTTTGAGCATCTGATCAGAGGTGATCTCGGTCACGTTGTCAATTTGCCCCGAGATTTCAAATTCAATGGAAGCCATGTGACTTATGAGGGAGAAATCGAAGCATCGGAAAGCGGGGAATATAAGTTTATACTTTATTATTCCGGCTATCAAAAGGTATTCATCGACAATAAGGAGGTGGTTGAGGAACGCTGGCGCACAGCATGGAACCCCAATAGCTTCAAATTTTCAGTAAACCTTGAAGCCGGCAAGCGTGTACCAATCAAGATTGAATGGGAACCCAACGGTGGTGTGGCATATTGCAGCCTACGTGCCTACAATCCTCGCGATCCTAAAGATCAGATGCAGATGAGCTGGTGGGGTGAGATGCAGGATGGCATAGACTACTATTTTGTCTACGGCGACAATATGGATGATGTGATCTCAGGCTACCGCACACTCACAGGCAAGGCTCCGATCATGCCGAAGTGGGCAATGGGCTATTGGCAGAGCCGTGAGAAATACAACACTCAGGAAGAAGTGCTTTCCACTCTTTCAGAGTTCCGTCGCAGAGGAATTCCTATCGACAATATTGTGATAGACTGGCTTCACTGGAAACAAGATTCATGGGGCAGCCATGAGTTTGATCGTGAGAGGTTCCCCGACCCTAAGGGAATGGTAGACACTATCCACGATATGAATGCAAGAGTCATGATATCAGTGTGGCCGAAATTTTATGTCACCACTGACCATTATAAGGAGTTTGATGAGAAAGGATGGATGTACAAGCTTCCTGTCCAGGACAGCATCCGCGACTGGGTAGGTCCCGGTTATCTGGGTTCTTTCTACGATGCATACGATCCGGAGGCCCGGAAGCTTTTCTGGAACCAGATCAACGACCACTACATGCCGCTTGGAATAGATGCATGGTGGATGGACGCATCGGAACCGAATATCCGCGACTGCACCGACCTGCAATACCGCAAGGATCTAATAACCCCGACCGCGCTCGGACCATCTACAAAGTATTTCAATGCTTATGCACTTGTTAATGCTGATGCCATCTACAACGGACAAAGAGGTGTAGACCCCGACAAGCGTGTGTTCCTTCTGACTCGTTCCGGATTTGCAGGTCTCCAGCGTTATTCCACTGCGACTTGGAGCGGCGACATCGCAACACGATGGGAAGACATGAAGGCTCAGATTTCTGCCGGTCTTAACTTTGCAATGAGCGGAATTCCATGGTGGACTATGGATATCGGTGGCTTCTGTGTTGAAGATCGCTATGTGAAGGCTCAGAATGAATACCAGGCTACCGGCAAGGAGAATCCGGATCTCAAGGAATGGAGGGAACTTAACACACGCTGGTATCAGTTTGGTGCTTTTGCACCCCTCTTCCGTGCCCACGGACAGTGGCCTTACCGCGAGATATTCAACATAGCTCCTGAAAATCATCCGGCTTATGAATCGGTGGTATATTACACCAATCTTCGTTATGACATGATGCCATACATCTATTCGCTTGCAGGAAAGACTCATTTTGACGATTACACTGTGATGCGTCCGATGGTTATGGAATTCACTGCCGACCCGGCGACCCGCAACATAAGCGACCAATATATGTTTGGAAATGCATTCCTCGTGGCACCCGTCTACGAATACAATGCTCGCAACAGGGAGGTTTANTTCCCGAAGGGTTCTATATGGTATGATTTNTATACCGGCANGGTTGTTTCAGACGGNGGCGAGACCAAGGTGGCNGATGCCNCCTACAGCCGCATGCCTCTCTTTGTGCGCTCCGGTGCCATAGTGCCGTTCGGTCCTGAAATCCAATACACCGACCAAAAACCGGCTGATGTGATAAATCTATATGTCTACACCGGCGAGAACGGAGAGTTCACACTGTATGAGGATGAGAACTTGAACTATAACTATGAGAAGGGTGCCNATTCTATGANACCGTTCAGCTTCGACAATGCTACAGGCNNACTGNNTNTCGGNGATNGTAAAGGTGAATTCCCGGGAATGCTCAAGGAGCGTACTTTCAATGTGATTAAGGTTTCACCCTCGACTCCGGTGGCTTATTCTCGCGACGCAAANGGTCAGGAAGTGAAGTATTCAGGTTCGAAAGTTAGCGTGAAACTTNGATTTTAAATATGAAAAGACTATTTATCAGACTTGTGATCGGCTGTATATGCATGGCAACATGCTTGCAGCCGATGCTTGCAGCTACCGATTCGAGAGCAGTCAACTTCGATAAGGGATGGAAATTCTCGCTTGGTGATTCCAAGGAATACTCCACCAGTTCGCTTGATGATTCCTCGTGGAGAAATCTCAATCTTCCTCATGACTGGGCAATAGAAGGGGAATTTAGTCAGGATAATCCCTCCGGCACAGGCGGTGGAGCATTGCCCGGAGGTATAGGTTGGTATAGGAAGACTTTCACAATACCCTCCGAAGACAAGGGGAAACAGATCTACATAGATTTTGACGGAGTGTATATGAACTCCACTGTCTATATCAACGGTCATGAATTAGGGACTCGCCCCTATGNGTACGCATCTTTCAGCTATGACATCACACCTTGGGTGAAAANAGGAAANAATGTGATAGCTGTGCGGGTNGACAATTCCGAACAGCCAAATTCCCGATGGTATAGTGGCTGTGGCATCTACCGCCATGTTTGGCTGCGCGTTCTCGATCCTGTGCATGTGAAGCAATGGGGCACGTTTGTGCGTCAGGATAATGTGACTGCCTCGTCGGCTGATCTTACAGTGATCACTTCATTAGAGAATTCAGGAAAGAAGTCGGTTAAGGCAATCTTAGATACTAAGATCATTTCGCCGGAAGGGAAAGAGGTGGCTCATGCTTCTTCTCCGATTGAACTTAAGTCGGGAAAAGATGTTACCTTAAGCCAGAAAATTTCGGTTGCGGATCCCGACCTATGGTCGGTGAAGAATCCGAAGCTCTACACAACTGTCAATGAAGTGATAGTGAAGGGTCAGGTGATTGATCGTTTTGAGACAAAGACAGGCTTCCGCTTTATGGACTTCGACGCGGAGAAGGGATTCTCTCTCAATGGTGAAAGAATGAAGATCAATGGAGTATGCCTGCATCATGATGCAGGTGCACTCGGCGCTGTAGTCAACAAGGCTGCCATTACGCGTCAACTCAAGATAATGAAAGAGATGGGCGCTAATGCCATACGTTCTTCTCATAATCCGCCGGCACCTGAGCTTTTGGAGCTATGCGATTCTTTGGGTCTGATGGTGATGGACGAGACGTTTGATATGTGGCGTAAGAAAAAGACTTCTCACGACTACTCACGCTATTTCCCGGAGTGGCATGAGAGAGATCTGACTGATCTTGTGGTGCGCGACCGCAATCATCCTTCTATCATTATGTGGAGCATAGGCAACGAGGTGCTCGAGCAGTGGAGCGATGCAAGTGCCGACACCCTCTCGCTTGAAGAAGCAAACCTTATTCTCAACTTAGGGCATGGGGCTGATATGCTTGCAAAAGATGGTGAGCCACTGAGTGTCAAGTCGCTTTTGAAAATCAAACTTGCCGACATGACTCGTGAATTGGATCCTACCCGCCCTGTGACAGCAGGTTGCAACGAGCCTAATCCAGGGAATCATCTGTTTCGATCGGGCGCTCTGGATATCATCGGATTCAATTATCATGACGATTGGTTTAAGGATGTGCCAAATAACTTCCCCGGCAAACCCTTCATAGTGACTGAAAGCGTTTCTGCGCTTCAGACACGCGGCTATTACCAGATGCCTTCTGACAGCATTAACCTTTGGCCGGAACGCTGGGACAAGCCTTTCTATAATGAGAGTTTCTCATGCTCTGCCTACGACAACTGCCATGCACCTTGGGGTAACACTCATGAGGGTACAATGCGCCACGTTGAAGACAACGACTTCATAATGGGGCAGTTTGTATGGACGGGGTTCGACTATATTGGAGAACCCACACCTTATGGCTGGCCTGCAAGGAGTTCCTATTTCGGACTTGTTGATCTTGCAGGAAATCCAAAAGACTCCTACTATATGTATCAGAGCCGCTGGCGTCCCGATATGGATGTGCTTCATCTATTCCCGCATTGGAACTGGAAAGAGGGTGAAGATGTAGATGTGTGGGCATACTTCAACAATGCTGATGAAGTGGAGCTTTTCCTCAACGGTGAGTCACTCGGAACAAAGACTCCCGAAGGAGATGCATACCATGTGTGGTGGCGCGTTCCTTATGCTCCGGGTCAGATTGAGGCGGTAAGCCGTAAGGAAGGCAAGGAGGTGAAGAGAGCTATTGTAAAGACAGCGTCAGAGCCCTACGCTCTTCGTCTTACTCCCGATCGTACGGAAATAAACTCAGATGGTACTGACCTGAGTTATGTAGCAGTGGAAGTGCTTGACAAAGATGGTAATCTTTGTCCTTGGGCTGAAAATGAGATTGAATTCGCAGTGGAAGGTTGCGGCTTCAATGCAGGCACCGACAATGGCTCGCCAATATCCTTGGAGCCGTTCAAGTCAGACAAGAAGAAGGCCTTCTATGGCAAAGTCCTCATTATAGTTCAGAATAATGGAGAAAGTGGAGAAGTCAATGTCAAGGCCACTTCTCCCGGTCTTAAGGAAGCAACTGTAAAAATCAATTCAAAATAACATGAAATTAAGATCAATACTTATGGCGCCGGCAGTTATCGGCATTGTCTTCAGTGCAACTGCCGCGGCTCCTGTCTACACAGATAAGAATGCTCCGATAGAGAAACGTGTTGAGGATGCTCTCTCCCGTATGACTCTTGAAGAGAAAGTGGCGCTATGCCATGCGCAAAGTAAGTTCTCAAGCCCGGGAGTGGAACGCCTTGGTATTCCCGAGATATGGATGAGCGACGGTCCTCATGGTGTCAGGGCGGAAATTAACTGGAACGATTGGGGATATTCCAACTGGACAAACGACTCGATCACAGCTTTCCCTGCATTGACAGCCCTTGCTGCCACATGGAATCCTGCTCTTTCAGGCCTCTACGGCAAGAGCGTGGGAGAGGAGGCTCTTTACCGCGAGAAAGATATTCTTCTTGGTCCAGGTGTCAATATCTATCGAACACCTCTGAACGGGCGTAATTTCGAATATATGGGGGAGGATCCGTATCTTGCAGGTGAGATGGTGGTGCCCTATGTCAAGGAACTTCAGAAAAACGGCGTTGCAGCCTGCGTAAAGCATTTTGCCCTTAACAATCAGGAGCAATGGCGAGGTGAAGTTGATGTCAATGTAAGTGACAGGGCTCTCTACGAGATTTATCTTCCGGCATTCAAGAAGGCAGTGGAGGATGGCGGCGCCTGGTCTATTATGGGTTCTTATAATAAGGTAGACGGCCAGCATGCCTGTCATAACAAAAGGCTTCTGCAAGATATTCTCCGCGGTGAGTGGGGTTTCGACGGCGTTGTGGTCACAGACTGGGGTGGAGCACACGATACCAAGGAAGCTGCCCTGAATGGACTTGACATCGAGATGGGTTCCTACACCAACGGACTCACGAGCGAAAGCAATTTCGGATACAATAACTATTATCTTGCCGATCCTTTCCTTCAGATGGTTAAGGAGGGTGAGATTCCTGAGTCAGTTGTCGACGACAAGGCCCGCAATATATTACGGCTTATATTCCGTACAGCCATGAATACAGACAAAGGATTCGGTAGTAAATGCACACCGGAACATTATGCTGCTGCGAAGATGATTGGAGATGAATCTATTGTGCTTTTGAAAAACAATGGTATTCTTCCGATCGACCCGTCAAAGTATGGCAGCATCCTGGTTGTTGGCGACAATGCGGTGCGCAATCTGACGCAAGGTGGGGGAAGCTCTGAACTTAAAACGAAAGACTATATTTCTCCGTTATCGGCATTGCAGTCAGTCTATGGCGACAAGGTTAAGTTCGCACAGGGATACGTGGCTGGTCGCCCAATGTATGGCCATGTGGATCAGATTCCGCAGGCAGTGCAGGATAGCCTGCGTGCACAGGCAGTTGCAATGGCTAAGGATGCCGACGTAGTGATATATGTAGGCGGTCTCAACAAGAATGCTTGGCAGGATTGCGAAAGCACTGACAGGGAAAGTTATGAACTTCCGTTCGGACAAAATCAGTTGATAGAGGAAATTATTGCGGTTAATCCCAACGTTGTGATTGCAAATATTACCGGCAATGCCTATGAGATGCCGTGGGTGAATAAGGTTCCGGCAATTCTTCATGCGTCTTATCTTGGTACTATGGGTGGGGCTTCGCTCGCCGACGTGATCAGTGGTGAGGTCAATCCTTCAGGAAAACTTCCTTATTCAATCCCTGTAAAACTAAATGACTGCGGCGCCAACTATTATGGTGAGGCATCTTATCCCGGCGTTATTGCCGATTATGACTACTCTCCTGCAAAGGGAGGTCCTGCGGTGAAAGGAAAAGAGCAGCCTACCCAAACCTATATGGAAGACATACTTGTGGGTTATCGTTGGCATGACACAAAAAAGATCCCTGCCCTGTTCCCGTTCGGATATGGGCTGAGCTATACTGATTTTGAATATGGGAAACCGGTGGCATCCGCTAAGGTTCTCGATGAGAATGGTAAGATTGAGATTGAGATGCCGGTAACCAACAGAGGCAATGTGGAGGGAAGCGAGGTCGTGCAGCTTTATATATCAGATCTCAAGTCGTCGCTTCCACGCCCGGTCAAAGAGCTGAAAGGCTTCGATAAGGTTAAATTGGCTCCGGGAGAGACGAAAACAGTGAAATTCCAGATTACACCTGAGGAGCTGAAATTTTTCGACGACAAGGCACATGAATGGGTGGCAGAACCCGGCAAATTCAAGGCGCTCGTGGGAGCTTCCTCTACAGATATAAGGCAGACTATTCCATTCGAATATAAATAATCTATAAGGCTTATACGAACAATTACTTTGAAGATGCTATAAAAATGTAGCGCCTGAGATTTCAATCTCAGGCGCTACATTTTTATGTAATCATAGTGCGCTATTCTATGGGATTGTGTGCATCTATCCAGGCCAGTATGCCTCCAGAGAGGTTGATGACTTTGTAGCCCTCTTTTGAGAGTATTGCAGCGGCTTCCGCAGAGCGTTTGCCACTTCTGCAATACACAGCCACCGGTTCAGATTTGTCAAGTCTTTTTTCAACTGAGGCAACAAAGTCACTGCTCTTTACATTTATGTTTTGTGCACCGGGTATGTGACCTTCGGCAAATTCCTCAGGGGTGCGCACGTCTACAAGCTGCACTTTTTCATCTTGCAACAATTTCGAAAAGCCATCTACATCAGTGTTAGAAAAATTATTGTCGCGGGCATTCATGCAACCATTGTTGAGGCCCAGCATAGCCAACAGCATAAAAAGTATTTTCTTCATATCAATCAGTCATTTTCACATAAACATCCAGCCTTGTGCGAATGTTCAGGATATGAGTGAAAACAGAAGGCATTGAACAATATTATTACATATTTGTTACAGCCATATTTCAGCGTGTTTCATAAATGATATATTAATTTAATTTGATGTAACATGTTAATTCTTAATGTGTTGCAAAATTGTTTAGGGGATGTTTCAGTTATTGCAAAAATTTGTCGAAACAATTAAAAAACCAGTAGTGTTACAAAAGCAAAGAGAAATTCTTTCAAATATTTTAAATTTTTGTTTTACCTATACATTTGCGAAAGCAGGTTTATCAAAAGCAACAAGAATATGGCATCCAACAATT
>WFLX010374501.1_pt1 | contig 17426 bp, 12 predicted proteins | sample 4967041 | NCBI WGS metagenome assembly WFLX01 (sample SAMN12857096, study PRJNA449069) | gut metagenome | isolation source: stool from male and female vole | host: Microtus ochrogaster | place: USA:Florida | collected 2017 | reverse complement strand
GACGCTATAGCATATTCTCCTGGGGTCTATCATATGTGGCTGATGAAATCATTAAAGTTAATTCAAGCCAGATAATCTCATCAACCACCCAATAAAATTGTCATGTACTGTAGCCTTTGGTAGGTTATACCAGACCAATGATACTCACTGATGCATCGCAAAGCCAAGTCCCTACATTTCGTTGATTTACCTCTTTTGATACACCCTCTATTTACCTACACACCAGAGAGTGACGAACCAGATACTCGCGTCTGATTTCCCCCACTCTCCTCCTCTGCGCCTGAGGCGTGCGACCGACCATCATCAATGCGCATCGCGGAGATGCGATATTTTTAATCTGTCAATCGCATCGCAAATACTTAGGACATGGTCAAGTCCGCTGAGAAAAGAATAACTATCTATATCCATCCAATTGAACAGCATCTGAATCTTGGCGTATATCCATCTGACATAATCTGTGGTTATCTCTGCAAATCCAGTTGGAAAACAAATTGGCTCATGGTGCGCTATCCTATTTCTCAGTGAATTCACATGGTCGAGTTCATTGAATATGGTGGTATTGTTATACTGTACAGTCCTTGTGGACGTAGGCTTAAACGGAAATGCATTTAGAAGCACTCTCCCGGATGCCCTGTATTGGGGGCTTGAAAACATGTATTTCCATACGCCAAATTCCATTTTAGCAAGAAGATGACCATGGGTATAACAGCCATGGTCTATTAATTTCTCATAGGCGGAACGAATGATTCTCGCATGGTCTCTGCATCGAGGAATATCAAATATGCCACCCGGCAATATGGCATCTCTTAACCAATCATTACCGCAAGTTGCGGTCATAATCCTATCAATGGCATTGCGCAATGCTATTTCAAAAGCACCGACAACTGCAAACATTTCCAATGAGACATGGACATTCTCTTTATATAATTCGATTGTCTTATCCTCATCTCTATCGCAGGCAATCAGATACCTTTCAAGACGCTCGTGCGAGACTATATTTTGAAATTCAGCGAAATTCATTAGATTTTGTGAAATTTTTCCGGCATCAAATTTGTTTTAATGGAAAATACGCACTAACTTTGCAGTGTTGATCCCCGGTAGCCCCTGTATATCAAGCTATCGGGTTTTGTTTTTTCAGCAACAAAGATAATAAGAATCTTTCAGACAGACAAGTGGCGAAAAGCCATCGGGATTCCACCCTGTGACCACCACTAAATCCATGCCAAAAATGAAACAATAACATTATGACATTGAATCTCTACTTTCCGCGCACACGCTACAACATGGTGGCCGTCACCCTCGGATATAGATTCAGCTATGGCAAGCCCAAAAAGAAATACGACGATGTCAAGCTCGGAGAAGGCGAAAATTCCACAATCCTCGCCCGCTGATTTCCCTTCTCTGCTCCTCTGCACCTATGGCGTGCGACCGGCCATCATCATCCACCTGTAACACGCTGTTTTGCTGCGCTTTATTGTCATTGCTTTTATGCTAAATCATTAGCGGCTGATAGTCAATCAATTGCGCAAGGATATTTCGTGGTGAGAGAATTATTATCGTCATGCCATAGTATATCTTTGTATATCAATGTCTAACAAATCCGATTGAGAGATTATTTCTTTAATGAAANANCTCTNACATCACATNAATGCNATAACTTTGCATAGCTTTAAATCTACCGGTATCAATCCATCGTATCGAGATTGACGGATATAAAAACTCACGAGCTATGCGAAATGTATATTTACAGCTTATAGTATACTGCTTATTCCTGACTGCATGTCAAAACACAACGGGTAATAAGGATTCAATGGATCTGGCAGACTTCAAGGTCATCGAGGGCACCGGATCCGATACCGTGAGGGTAACACTCAAGGAACCGAAAATCCATATTCCCGGCATAAGTGAGTATGATCGCTGTTATTCAGCAGATCTATCTGTCAATGGCAGGAAACATGTATTCAAAAGGATAGAATTACCATCACATTCGCCCAAATCGACGCAATATAATCTCACAGACAGTTGTTTTTATCTGACATTCAGCCTGTCTCCGCAAAATCAGACAAAAGGTGAAAAGATGGAGGTCTCTATCTTTATATTCAGCGATTCCATCCCGCACCAAGGACAGCGATTCAAAATCATCACCCCCGGCTTTAATGAAGATAATCCTATCATGGAGTGGACAAGAGACATCGGCTTCATAGCGGTAATGCAAGTCGGTTTTTTTCCGAAAGCCTCCGATATCTATCCGGCCTCTGACTCTATCAACGATAGAAGGATAGCACTCTCCACCATTAATTTCACCGGTGAAATGGAGGTGTTGTCGATAAAGCCCGGCAAGTATCAGGATCAGCTTGAAATCGAATTAGGATTGACCGCAACAGCGATATTAGACTCCGAACAATACGATACTCTCAGCATACCATTGAATATCAACGGCAAAATCAGCTTATTCCAGACCGAGCATGCAGACATCGTGCCCTGCTTTTTTATAATTGATTACGGATGGCCGGATCTATTCCTGACATCAAGCCTCTGCTATACTACTACGGGTAGTTTTCATTTATACTGGAGACTGCTATGTCTCCATTTGGACTCCGATGCTGTTGCCGATATCACCTCCATGTCCTCAAAATTAAGTGTTGTACCTCGTCAGAAACATGGATATGATTAATGAAACCTAAAACCTTATATGCCATGAAATACAATGTATACGCCTTGATGATACTGCTGTGCGCCATCACCGGATGCGGCAGTAAAGGGGCAGGAGCGGATCATCACGATGAGCAGCCGGTGGATTCTGCCCGAACGGTAAATATCGATCTGTCAGCCCCGCTTGATCACACAGCCGGACTGGAATCCGAATCAATCTTACAACTTGACGAAGATTGTGACAACATCATGGGCATGCCCCACAATATCATCGTAAGGGGCGATACGATATTCGCCATAGACGCCTTACAGTCACCAGGCATATACATGTACTATAAGGATGGCCGGCAGCTGCTCGCCTACTGTAAGCCAGGCACGGGCCCCGGCGATATTACCTCGCCATCCGGCCTTACCGTTACCGACACTGAGATCTCTACCTTTGATACCGCATCCGGCAAGATCGTAGTGATCGACAAGAGAGGAAACTATAAGAGAAGCATCGACGTGCCCTTGACAGCACAGAATGCGATTTTGGATNAGAATGATGCCGTGTGGGTCGACTATACGAATCAGTTGTACGNCNATACCAGATTGTCATGGCGCAAGGANACGGTATCTGAATACACCACGGTGCTGACTGTCCCTGATTTCGCGAAAGGAATTACGGTCATCGAACTACAGCCTTTGCAGACCGCTCCCGACGGCACGATGTCGTATCTGCCCGTGATGGAGCCCAGGATCTACTCCCTCTGCGACGGAAAGGCGCACATCAGATACAATCTGGATTTCGGCCCCGTATGGCCNGANGAAGAGACNCTGAAAAAGAATTTTACNGGAAATGATTGGTTGAGAAAGAGCAGAGANTTCCCGATACANTCAATGCGCTTCCATGAATCAGACAAATATCTCGNTGTAGGNTTCAGATACGANGACAGGCTATTNGTGACCATNTNCGANAAGGNATCGGGGGANGCNCACACATACCNNTTTGACAAGGACATATATGGNGGCAGCAANTACGTNACCGATTCCCAGCTGTATATGTACCGCACGGATGACGGTATCGAGATCTTCCGCATCAAATAGGCCGCCCTCATCAATTAATCTTAAAATTCTGATATTTAACACTATACAATCAGATTTTTACACCGAAGATATTATCGTTTGATAATCAATAAGTTAACAGAGATGTACAGTGGCGAGAGAATTAATAATTCTCTCGCCACTGTACATCTCTGTTAACCAATGATTTAGATAATAGATTTGAGAGATTAATTCATTAAGGAAACAGCACTGCCATCGTATAAATGCAATAACTTTGCGGTGATCATCTGATTCATGAGACCACCTCACAATCCGACTATTCATTGAGATCATAATTGAAATATCCACAGCAATGCTCATGAAAATATTTGCTCCATTCTCGGTACTGAAGAATTCCTTGCGCTACAACCGAATCATTACCGCTCTGATAATCGGTACACTCGCCGTATCGCTATGTTGCTGCGACAGCACGCGACCACAGGGCAACGGCGACCTCGACTTCACCGACTCCGACTTCAAACAGATCGCCAAGCCCCTTAGCGAACCCACAGAGATCGACTTCATATCTGATTCCGTGCTCAAGCCCTGCAACATCACCCCATTGGGCGACAATATCCTGGCAATCGAGAATCTGGGCCATGAAAAGATGGTATGGCTTGCAGATATCGCCAAGCATAAACTAAAAGGATATATTTCCATGGGCAACGGCCCTGATGAACTGCTCGACCTTACCACAATGTCGTATTCAGACGGGATACTCTCCGTGGCCGGAGTAAACGACAGCAAGGTGATCGAATATGCCGTGGACCATGATTCCCTGAAAATAACCCCTCTCGTCCGCACCATCCTCCCGTATAAGGCCCCCTTGCGCTCGCTGAGAATGAACGACAGCATAATATTCTCACTGGCNCCGGGATTCAGCGGCGACAGATTCTATCTCTATAACAAAATCGACTCATCGTANACNGCNGACTCGGAATTNCCTCTGNCANANTCTGAAATCNCCGTNGAGCCNGATAATTCTTTCTTCCAGGCCGATATAGCNATCGNTCNNGACGGNAAACTNATCGTATTGGCCAACNGNAGCTGGAACATACTCGAATTCTACGATGTCGCAGCNGANACATGGCTGACNCTNTACGGNCCCTCGGAAAGNGCNGCNGAGATACGAAAAGTCAACGACGGAGCCGTGAGTNTCTACAGCCAGTCGCCAAGATGGCACTCGTGGGATCAGGTGGTGGTCGGCAAAAAGGATGTGTATGTCGGGTACGACGGCTCTTGCCTCGCCGACAAGGAAGATGTGGATACCGGTGTGACCCGGATCTACACCTTCGGCCATGACGGCACTCCCGGCAGAATATATCAGTTTGAGTCACCGGTAGTCTCATTCGCCATCGACGAACAGGCACAACGCATATATGTCATCCACGATCTCCCCGAGCCGACTCTTGTCTATTACAATCTATAAACCCGATCATTAATTCATAGATATGAAGATATTTAATGGTAAATCACTAATTACATGCTTGATAGTCATACTGTCATCGTGTGCCAACGGGCAACAGATNACNGGGAGCGNTGATGTAATTCTCAACATCGCCGACAGCAAACCATTGCTTGAGACATTCACACAAATCGATGAGATNGAATTTGAGGAGAGCGATAACGGCAATATCCCCGGAATGGTCACCAAGCTTATCGTAAAGGGAGACACGCTCTTTATCCTCGACGGATATAAGTCATTGGCCATGTTTGCNTATAATCACGATGGNAAGCTGCTGTTTGATTACAAGCATCGCGGTGAGGCGCAGGATGAATACCTTTCGCTCACCGATATGGCGGTGGATGGCAGATATNTCTACNTNCTGGANACATCCGGCAACAAAATCCTAAAACTCGACAAATCAGGTGATTTTGTTGATTCNGACAAGCTGCCGGGGATGACCAATCACATCATGCCGTTGAATCTACCTAAAGCCAAGGGTAATGCCTATCTGCTTGATATGAACAATTATGAGGAGGCGCGTCTCCTGCGCGGCCGTGACAAGAAGATTGACACATTGCTCTCCACTCCCCAAGGAATGGAGAATTACAGCTACAGTCCGCAAAATGTGTTTCAGCATAGCGGCGGTGAGCTGCTGTATATGCCGGGATTGAGCTCGATAATATATCGTATCGCTGAAGACGGCACACCGGCCGAAGCGATNAATATNGATTTCATGGGACTACTGCCCGATACAGAATTCTTCAAACAGCTCAAAGGCAAACGCACAGAAGACAAATGGAGGCTGCTCAAGGAAGAATACGCCCATGGCACAGGATTCAATACAAACAGCCGCTATCTGCTCATCACCTTCGCTTATCATGGCAAAGAATATATGTGTTTCGTCGACAAGGCATCGCACGCTGTCTCTATATATGACGCCCCGTCTGAATATTCAGTAAAATCGCTTACCGACAAGAATCTGTATCTGCAGAGCTCCGGGTCAGACAACCTGATCGCCGTGAATATCTCATCACTATAATATTAACAAGACCATGAAGAAAATCCTGCTTTCCTTAATTCTGGCAATATCTGCTGTGGCGGTCTGCCATCCCGAAGTCAATAAAGCCAAAAAGGATGACAAAGACCCCGTATTCAAGATCACCAACACCAACAAGATCATCACTAACCAGCAGCTTAAGGAATTAGATCCCAAGACAATAGAAAAAATAGATGTCTATCCAGACACGGTATTCATCACACTTAAAGAAAATAAAGCCACTCCCTCAAAAAAGACTACCGGAGCCAAGCCGAAGAAGAAGCAAAAACGGACAAACGCCCCCAAGCGCTCTAACGGTCGGTTGTAGATTTCTATACAAGAGGGGTATCTGGGGGACAACCCGCCTCTCCGACGCTCTCCCTCATGTCATCTCTCTGGCCTCAGATTAAAATCTTCCGGCAATGACTCTAAGCGGCAATGATTATCCTGCTGTGAAGACGAAGTAACGACAGCAAAATACGATTAAATATGATAAACAAGCATCCGGCTCTATGAGACAAATACCGATAATCATGTCACTGCTCTGCATCCTCACCTCATGCTCGGTGAAGTCCGGCTCTGACAAAGACAGTGACGACACGACATCCATGACCACCGACTCCGTCACCGACAGGATCGCCGAAGTGACGGTGATGGAGCTACGGCCCTCGGTATTCGACCACGAGGTGGTGAGCAACGGACGGCTTACGGCCCGCGAGACCGTGGATGTCAACTTCGAGACACCCGGTCTTATATCCGCCGTATATGTGAGCAACGGCAGCCATGTGGCCAAGGGCCAGAAGATAGCGGCGCTCGACACCTACCGCCTCAAGAATCAGATGGCTCGCGACCGCAACGCCGTGGCGTCGGCACAGCTGGAGATGCAGGATGTGATCATAGGCCATGGCTACGACCCGGCCCGCATGGGTGATGTGCCGCAAGATGTGGTCAGGCTCGCGCGCCTGCGCAGCGGCCTGGAGCAGGCCGAGCTCGCGCTCGCCGCCACACAGCATGATATCGACCACGCCACACTGGTGGCCCCCATCAGCGGCACCGTGGCCAATCTCTCGGCCAAGCCCCACAATATGTCGTCATCCACCCCGCTGTGCCGCATCATCAACGAAGGCGGCATGGATGTGGANTTCNCNGTGCTGGAGAGCGAGCTGCCGATGGTGAGNCCCGGCGACCGCGTGACGGTGACACCCTTTGCCGNNGGCGNNCCCCGCCNCGGGCGTGTCAGGGAAATCAATCCGATGGTGGATGANAACGGCATGGTGAAGGTGTGGGCGACTGTCGACGGTGGCAAAGGGCTGATCGACGGCATGAACGTGCGCGTCAACGTAAAGCGTGCGGTTGCCGAGGCCCTGGTGATCCCGAAAAGCGCGGTGGTGCTCCGCTCGGGCCGTCAGGTGGTGTTCACGCTCGACGGCGACAAGGCGATGTGGAATTACGTCACCACCGGACTCGAGAATCTTGACCAATACACCGTGACCGACGGACTGGCACCCGGCATGACCGTGATAACATCGGGCAACATCAACCTTGCCCACGAGACTCCGGTAAAAGTATTGAAGTGACATGGTAAGATACCTGCTCAATCACCGGATAGCCGTAATTATGGCTTTCCTGGCCATGGTGATACTCGGATGTGTGACCTACGTCACCCTGCCGGTGTCGCTGCTGCCCGACATAGCCATACCACACATCACCGTGCAGGTGACAGGCGACAATGTCTCCGCACGCGAACTCGAGAACACCGCCGTGGCGCCCCTCCGCCGCCAGCTCATGCAGGTGGGCGGCCTCAGCGAAATCCGCAGCGAGACCCGCGACGGCTCGGCGACGATAGCGCTTACCATGGACTACGGAGTAAACACCGATCTCTCATTCATCGAGGTCAACGAGAAGATCGACGGGGCGATGAACTCCCTGCCCGACGGAATCAGCCGACCCAAGGCCGTGAAGGCCAGCGCGACAGATATCCCCGTGGTGTATCTGCAGCTCACCTCAAAGACCGGCGACGATACATCATTCGGGCAGATGGCATATATCGCCGACAATATCATAAGGCGGCGTCTTGAGCAACTACCCCAGATCGCAATGGTAGACATCACCGGTGTGCCGGGACGGCAGCTGCGAATCACCCCCGATCCCGGCCGCATGGCCCAGGCCGGTGTGACAATCGAGGATATAGAGACCGCCCTCACAGCCAATAATGCGGAGCCGGGCTCGATGACCGTGCGCGACGGATATTACGAATACAACATACATGTCACCAACCTGCTGCGGTCGACCCACGATGTGAGGCGCATACGCTTGCGCAAGGGCGACCGCCTGCTCTATCTCGGCGACTTCGCCGAGGTGGAGCTCTCCGCCCCCACCCCCGCGGGCTATTCCCACCACAACGGTCGCAGGGCCGTGACCCTCGCCGTGATCAAACAGAGCGAGGAGAGCATGGTCGCGATGAAGGAGGCCCTGCGATCCACCGTCGGCTACTTCGCACAGAGGTATCCCGACANCNCGATCGACGTGNCCCGCAGCCAGANCGAACTGCTCGACTTCACCATCNCCAATCTCGAGCAGAACCTGCTGCTGGGCCTGATACTCGTATTCGTGGTATGCGCCCTGTTCATGCATGGCATACGCTCCTCGCTGAGCATCGGCATCAGCATTATCACAGGCGTGATACTCACATTCCTGCTCTTCTACCTGTTTCATGTATCGATCAATATCATCTCGATGTCTGGTCTGATCCTGGCAGTGGGCATGATGATCGACAACTCGGTGATAGTGACCGAAAACATCATGCANTACCGCAGNNGNGGCNACNGCCTGATGGAGGCGTGCCGCAAGGGCACCACGGAGATGATCACCCCCATGCTGTCGTCNTCGCTCACCACNATAGCCGTGTTTGTGCCGCTGGTNTTCATGAGCGGCATAGCCGGNGCCATATTCNCCGACCAGGCCTTCTCNATCACCGCCGGNCTNGCNTCNAGCTATATCGTGGGNATCACCCTGCTGCCGGTGCTGTATTACATCTTNTCCANGAAAGGCNCNNNNGNTGGCGCANCCTCAGNCNCCNAGGAGGCCGACGCCTGGTATNTGAGATNGTATGACAGATGNATGGATACGTGCATACGNTTNAGATGGNTGCTTATCGTGCTCACNCTGCTGATGATNCCGGTNTGCGGNNTGCTNTTCATNATGATGCAGCGCGAGCGNATGCCNCNGCTCACCACCACCGAGACGATAGTGCGCATCGACTGGAANGAGAATATCAACCTTGACGAGAACCGCCGGCGCGTGTCNTCGCTCACCGANGCNNCCGCNNCGGAATANTCNGCCTATATAGGCACGCAGGACTACCTGCTGTCATCTGATCTGGATCTGTCATCATCAGAGGCCGAGCTCTACTACCGCACCGCCGACCCCGCTGACATCAAGCCCCTGCAACAGCGCATCGCCGACCGCGTGGCCGGCTCATATCCGGCGGCCACAGTGAGATTCGGCCGACCGGAGAATATCTTCGAAAAGATATTCGCGGGCGACGAAGCCGACATAGAGGCCCGCATACACACACCGGCCCCAAATGCGACAGCTCAAGCCGGGTCGGTCACCCGGCTGCGCGACAGAATACAGACCGCCACAGGGCTGACCATCGCACCCGTGGCGCTCCGCAGCCAGATCGACATAGCCATCGACCGCGACCTCTTAGGTGTATATAACGTGGATTTCCAGGAGGTGGAGCGCGTGCTGCGCACTGCCTTCAAGGGCAACACCGTATCCACCCTGCGCTCATTTCAGGAGTACACACCCATCGCGATTGCCGGATGCCGGCAGGATATACAGTCGGTAATCAACCGCACATTCGTGCGCTCACGACCCGACCGGCACGGCAACGTCACCGAGATACCGCTGCGCAGCCTCGTGAAGATATCCACGGGCCGCGACCTCAAGACCATCGTGGCCGGAGCCGCCGGCGAATATGTGCCCATGCAGCTGGAGGCAGCCGGACACGAGCAGGAGGTAATGCAGAGAGTGGCCGGCGTGGTGCGCGAGGATGACACCCATGACGTGGAGTTCGCCGGCAGCTACTTCAGCAACGCCCGGATGATGAAGGAGCTCAGCGTGATACTGCTCGTATCCATCGTGCTGATGTATTTTATCCTGTGCGCCCAGTTTGAGAGCTTCACCCAGCCGCTGATAGTGCTGCTGGAGATTCCTGTCGACACCGCCTTCGCCCTCATCTCGCTGATGCTGCTGGGNCAGACGCTNAANCTNATGTCGGCNATNGGTATCATNGTCACCTGCGGAATNGTNGTCAACGACTCGATCCTGAAACTCGNCGCCATCAACGAGCTGCGCAAGNGNGGCATGCCNCTCGACACCGCNATACACACNGCCGGNCGNCGNCGTCTGCGGGCNATNATCATGACCTCGCTCACCACCATATTCGCCATGCTGCCGGTGCTCTTCACCTCCGACATGGGCTCGGAGCTGCAGCGTCCGCTGGNCATTGCCATGATCGGCTCGATGATAGTAGGCACAGCCGTCAGCATTTTCGTGATACCCCTGTTTTACCGGTTAATATATCGCAGACATGAAAAGAATTAAAATACTATCCCTGCTACTCATCATACTGTCGGCACCCGCCTCACTCCGGGCCGTGACACTGACCCTGGAGCGGGCGATCGGGCTGGCCAACGATTCATCGCTGATGGCATTCCGCTACCGCAACATGTATCAGGCCAATTACTGGCAATATGTGAGCTACCGCGCCGGGCGTCTGCCCAGCCTGTCGCTCTCGCTCACACCCGCGAGCTACAACCGCTACATGACCCAGCGCTACGACTCGCAGGCGAATATCGATGTATTCCGGCAGCAGCAGATGTACAGCGCGTCGGCCGGTCTGGAGGTGCAGCAGAATTTCGACCTGCTCGGCGGATCATTCTATCTCGAGACCGGTCTCGAATACATGCGCAACTTCGGAGCCAGCAAGTTCACGCAGTATTCGTCGGTACCGGTGAGGATAGGCTACCGTCAGAGCCTCATCGGATTCAATCCGTTCAAATGGGAGCGCAAGATCGAGCCTCTGCGCTACGAGAAGGCCAAGAAAGAGCTCATCTACAACATGGAGAGCGTGAGCGAGCAGGCCGTGACGTATTTCTTCGCCCTGGCCCTCGCACAGTCGGAATACCGCCTGGCCCGTGAGAATGCGGCGTCATGCGACACATTGTACGTAATCGGGAAGCGAAGGTATAAGATAGCGTCGATCTCNCATGCCGANCTNNTCANNNTTGANNTCNACCGCGTCAACGCACGCAACGCTCTGGAGAATGCGCGCATCTCGCTCAAGCGGGCCATGTTCTCGCTGGCTTCGTTCCTGGGTATCGATACCGACACGGAGATAACGGTACAGGTGCCGGGCCGCCCCATCCCCGTGGATATTCCCGCCGATAAGGCAGTGATGCTCGCCAAGGACAACAACCCCACCCTACTCGCCCACCGCCAGACCATCATGGAGGGAGAGCGCGAGGTCAACCGCACCGAGGCGGAGTCCCGCTTCAATGCCTCGGTCAATGCCTCGGTAGGCTTCAATCAGGTATCCGACAAGCTCTCGGGCGCTTACCGCTCGCCACTGCGCCAGGATCTCGTGTCGGTATCCGTCACCGTACCCCTCATCGACTGGGGCGTGAGGAAAGGCAAGGTGAACATGGCCCGCAACAACCTCAATGTGTCGCAGATAGCGGCCCGACAGGACGAACTCTCCATTGAGGAGGACATACTGATGACCATCAGCGACTATCAGGTGCGCCAGCGACTGATAGCATCGGCATCCGAGGCCCTGGAGCTCGCCGAACTCGCCTACGCCCAGACCCAGCAACGCTTCATCATAGGCAAGGCTGACATCAATTCGCTCACGCTGTCGCTCAACCGCCGCCAGGAGGCCTCACGCAACTATATCTCCGCGCTGCAGAATTACTGGCTGAGCCACTACAAGATACGCCGGCTCACACTATACGACTTCGGCATGGGTATATCTCTGTCTGATGAATTTGATTTCAACAACCGGTGATGAAGGTAAGTTCCTTTACTGTCATAGTGTCGTTCATAGCCCTGGCCATCGTGGGTTGCGCCCTCATCCCGAGGCTGCCGGTGAAGCTGGCTCCGTCACGCACGTTGCCCACCGTCACCGTAAGCTTCTCGATGCCGGGNANCTCGGCNCGCACCATNGAGNCAGAGGTGACATCACGNCTTGANTCGGTGCTCGCNCGCATAAGGGGTGTGAANGGNATCGACTCAAAGTCATACAANGGNGGNGGCCGTGTCTCNATCAACCTCGACCGGCATNCCGACATGGAGAGCGTGCGCTTCGAGGTATCGGCACTCGTGCGCCAGACCTGGAGCGGGATGCCCCAGGGTGTCAGCTACCCGTCAATCTCCCTGCGCCCGGTGGAGAGGGACAGCTCGCGGCCCTTCATGACACTCACCATAAACGCTCCGGCCGGGCCTCCGGAGATACAGATATATGCCGATGAGAATCTCAAGCCCTTGCTGTCACGCATCAGCGGTGTGAGCAAGGTGGAGCTGAGCGGGGCGCAGCCCATGGAGTGGAGGCTGTGTTACGACATCGACCGTCTCAATGCCATCGGTGTCACGCCGAGCGATATCCGCCGGGCGATAAGCGAGCACTGCAGCAGTGAATTTCTGGGTATGGCGCAGGTGAGCGACGAGAGCGGCCCGAGGTGGATGCGGCTCACTATGGGCTCTGCCGGAGACACTGACGGTTTCGTGCCGTCGCAGATTACCGTCCGGACACCCGGCGGATTCTCCGTACCTCTCGACAATCTCGTGACGGTGAACCGTCAGGAGGCCGATCCCACCGGTTATTTCCGCATCAACGGTCTCAACTCCATATATGTCAACATCACCTCTGAGGCCGATGCCAACCAGCTGCAGCTTGCCGATGAGATAAGGGCGGCTTTAGGAGTCTTCGTCACCTCTATGCCGCATGACTACATGATCGATACCGCTTACGACGCCACATCCGAGATAGACACCGAGCTCGACAAGATTTATTTCCGCTCGGGCCTCACGGTGCTCATACTGCTGCTTTTCGTAGGGCTGGTATCGCTGAATCTGAGATACGTGATGCTCATCACCATAGGGCTGGCGATCAACCTGGCCGTGGCCGTGGTGTTCTATTACCTCACCGCAGTGGAGATCCAGCTATATTCGCTCGCCGGAATCACCATATCGCTGAATCTGATAATCGACAACCTGATAGTGATGACCGACCACTATACGCGTCGCCATAATCTGAGGGCGTTCACGGCCATACTCGCCGCCACGCTCACCACGATAGGCGCGCTGTCTGTCGTCTTCTTCATGGATGAGCGCACGAGGCTGAGCCTACAGGATTTCGTGACAGTGGTGATGATCAACCTTATGGTGTCGCTGTTGGTGGCCCTGTTTCTCGTGCCGGCCCTCGTGGACCGTCTGGGCATACGCCGTGGGGTGTCCTCCGGGCGGTGGATGAGGCTGCGCCGGCGCATGTCGCCGGCCCTGTCGCACGTGTACGAGAGATGCCTCGGCTGTATCCTGCGTTTCCGCACCGCCTGTGTCATACTTGTGGTGCTTGCCTTCGGGCTGCCGGTGTTCATGTTGCCGGAGACTATCGAGGGCGACAGCGTCTGGGCCCGCAGCTATAACGGCATCTTCGGCTCAGATCTCTACAAGCAATCGGTAAAGCCGGTGGTGGACATCGCTTTAGGCGGTACTCTGAGGCTGTTTGCCGAAAAGGTGTATGCGGGCTCTTACTGGGACCGCGAGCCCGGCGAACCGGTGCTCACCATCAATGCCACGCTGCCCAACGGCGCCACTTTAGACCAGATGAACGAGCTGGTGAAGAAGATGGAATTGTATCTCACCGGATTTCCTGAGATACGCCAGTTTCAGACCACGGTACAGGGGGCGCGACGGGCTTCGATTTCGGTGTTATTCGACAAGGGGCACCGCTATGACGGATTCCCATACCGCCTGAAAGGTGATGTGGTGGGAAAGGCCCTCACGCTCGGCGGCGGCTCATGGAGCGTGTACGGTCTGGAAGACCACGGCTTCAGCAACGATGTGCGCGAGAATGCCGGCAGCTACCGTGTCAGGCTCACGGGCTACAACTACGACGACCTGTACGACTGGGCCTACCGCCTGCGTGACACATTGCTCACCCACCGGCGCATCAAGGAGGTGAGCATGGCGTCGGAATTCTCATACTGGAAGGACGATTACTCGGAGTTTCATCTTACGGTAGACCGTGACAGGCTGGCCGAGCACGGCATCAGCGCCACACGCCTCTTTTCTGCCATCGAGCCNACATTCGGGCGTGACATCAGCTGCGGACAGGTGATGACNGGCAANNGCTNCGAGAAGATAAGGNTATCCTCGCGNCAGNGCGGCGAGTATGACGTGTACGCGCTCATGCACAGGCCCTTCACCATNGATGGCCACACNTTCAAGCTCTCNGATTTCGGNGAGATTGANANGCGCCAGGCTCCGCAGGACATCATCAAGAAGAATCAGGAGTATGTGCTGTGCCTGCAATATGAGTATATCGGCTCAAACACGCAGGGCGAGCGNCTGCTTGAGCATGATCTGGAGGTNATCAATTCGCTCATGCCTGTTGGCTACAGGGCCGAGAGCGNGAGCGCGNNANNCAAGGACAAGGATGANTCGGGCAAATACNGGTTGCTGCTGCTGGTGATCACCGTGATATTCTTCACCACCTCGNTTCTGTTCAATTCNCTGCGCCGCCCGTTTGCCGTCATATTCATCATCCCGGTGTCGTTTATCGGTGTGTTCGGCATATTTTATCTTACGGGCATCAATTTCGATCAGGGAGGATTCGCATCGTTTATCCTGCTGGCGGGCATCACGGTGAATGCCGCGATATACCTGCTCGACGAATACGGCACGCTGCTGCGGCAATATCCAGGTGCCTCGCCTTTCAGACTGTACATCCGAGCCTTCCGCATCAAGATCGTGCCGATATTGCTTACAGTGCTCTCCACCATCCTGGGATTCATACCCTTTGTCATAGGTGACAGCCGCGAATCATTCTGGTATCCGCTCGCCATCGGCACCATGGGCGGTCTGGTGATGTCGGTGCTCGCCCTGCTGCTCATCTTCCCCATCTTCATCCTCCCCCGAAATATCACGCAAAGGAGCAGAGGAGTAGAGAAATAATTATAGTGATCCCGCCACCCGAGTTGGTCGGTAAGGCATCCCGCAGAGGAGCGGAGAGGGTCAGTCGGCATTGCGCAGCGAGTCGGAGGCAGCGCGATATTGCGAGGGGGTCATATCAAAACGATCCTTGAAGGCACGCTGCAAGGTGCGCGCCGTGCCAAAGCCCAGCCGCGAGGCTATATCGGCGATGGTGGCGTCTGGCTCCGAATCCAGGATGTGGCGCGCCCTGTCGGTACGGAATGAGTTGATATACGAATGTACGGACGAGTCACGGCCCGCGCGTATGATGCGGGCGAGCTCATCGGGGCTGACCGATAGGTAGTCGGCAAGCTCCTTGCGGCCCAGGGCCGGGTCGGTGTAAGGCTGCTCTTCGAGCATATACCTGTCGAGGCGGCTCAGCGGCGACTCATCCTCAATATCACTCTCGGGCTGGGCCACACTGCGGTGCGGACTCGCGGCGCGGTCATACTCGTGCAGGCGCTCCACCAGCAGGCGGTTGCGCTTTTTCTCGGCCATTACATGACGCAGGGTCACGGCAAGGAGTATCAGCAATAGCACACTCGTGGCACCCAGGGCTCCGAGACGTATCGCATGTATATGACGCTGCTCGCGGTCTATCTCCGAGCGGTATAGCACCGTGAGGTCGTGGAGACGTCTGTCGGTGAAGCGCCGGGATATAGAGTCGTGATACTCGACATATTCCGAGTAGGTGGCGGCGCTGCGGTCGTGCATCCCGGCCGCCTCAAGTATGTCGGCCTTGAGCAACAGGTCATGGAGGTAAAACCACGGGAAATTGCGGTGGGTGGAGAGCAACGTGTCAACATCGGCCAGCGCGCCGGTGNAGTCATCTCCGGCCGCACGCTGGCGCGCCNGCGAATAATAGAAATGCTCGTAAGCCCGGGCAGGCAAGCCGGGCCGGATGAAAGCCGACGCACTGTCGAGCAACTGACGAGACCTGACGATATCGCCGCCCTNAAGGNCNGTCTCGGCCTCGAAGGCGANNGCCGTGACCGGAAAATGTCCGGTGGAGTCGGTGTATATCCCCGCGGCTATATTNTCACGTGNCAGGNNGGCATATCTGCNGCCTGCCTCGTNCATCATCATNNTGNCGCGCGATGCCCTGGCCACTATATGCAGCCACTCCACCATGCTCGTGGCCGTGCCGAAATCCGAGCCGCCGCGCACGGGCCGCTCGATATAGGGCAAAGCCGACCGCAACTCGTCCATCGCCCTGTCGGGCTGGCTGAGCTTGTAGAGGATCTGCGCCCTTACCCTGCCGGCCATCGCCATCGCCAACGAATCGCGGCTGTCCCAGGCCTCCTGCTGCATCCTTACGGCGAGCGAGTCGGCCTCGGCGTATCGGCCGTCGGAGAATAGCCTGTCGATGACCACGTTGAGCGCTCCGAAATAGCACGCATCCGGGCCCGAACGGCGCATGCTGTCGACAATAGTGATCATCTNGGNNNCCACCGCCGGGTCACCCGGATTGAGATTCTGCAGCTCCTGCACCTTGAGCACCCTTCTGAGCGCACGGTCATGGTCGTAGGTCTCCGTGCTGTCGGCGCACGCCGTCAACAACGCTATCAACAACACCATCAGATACGATAACAAACGCGGATAACCCATACGATCGAAATTACAGCGCAAATTTACGTATTTTACCCGACATCACAAATACCACCCGCTATTCAACGGATGCATGAATTAAAAGTTGGCCACAACCCGCCTNTCCGAGGCTCTNTCTGGTGCTATCGCTGGCGCACACCCTGATGTAATCGCTGACACTATCTATGATGTAATCGCTGGCAACCTCTCTGGTGTGCCTCGTTTATAGAAATTTACAACTGCCCACAACCCCTTTGGAGGGCCTTGACGGCCCCTCCAAAGGGGTCAATCCAAATCAGTAGGCGTAGGTCTTGCCTGTGAGCTCTTTCTTTTTGGGCAGTATGTTCATCTTGTATTGCAGGT
>WFLX010160911.1_pt1 | contig 17439 bp, 16 predicted proteins | sample 4967041 | NCBI WGS metagenome assembly WFLX01 (sample SAMN12857096, study PRJNA449069) | gut metagenome | isolation source: stool from male and female vole | host: Microtus ochrogaster | place: USA:Florida | collected 2017 | reverse complement strand
ACAAGAATGGCCAAAGATTGACTTGCGTCCTTTGGTATCACAGTCTACCGGTCAATTGACATTCTTCTTTAGCTATCTATCTTATTTGTTGGGTTTCAGACTATAAAATTACGAAAAAATAGTGAAATATTGAAGCATTGGCTTTGAATTTGTACCAACCTTAAGATAATATTTTCAACAATATTTTCAAGGAAGGAGAACTTGACGAATCTTTGGAATGTGCAAATTTTGCACATTCCAAGAATTCCCATTCAGCGATGGCACTAAGCGCATTGCCGCCACACAATTCCGGAGGCTCCTCAATAACAGTTACATCCTCAATAATGAAGAAGGTACTAAATGTATTGCCGACAAAGCCGTATGAGATTTATGATTTCTTATTGAAAAAAATAATGCTATATCGCAAAATGCGACAGGACGAAGATAATTTTGCGTGAAAAATAATCGTTATGACATATCAGGAATATTTTCGCAAGACAAATTTTGAAGAGATTTGGGCTGTCCTTTCAGGATTTTACGGAGAGGACGAGCGACTGAAATCTATATACGAAGCTTTGGTTACGGAAATCAAAGAGTTACCGATTTTGCCGGAACAGTCGACATCCACAATCAAAATGCAACTTGACCCTAACAATGAGATTATGATTGTCGCTGCTCCCGATCCTCAGGAATGGCTACTTGGCCGAGAGGTTGAAACAGACTTTTCTTATTGGCGAGATAACGATGAATCAGAGGAGGGTAAGGTGCCTAATATCCCCTTTGATATGCTTTCCTCCAAACAGAAGCGCCAGTTGGCACGTCGAAGCGACACTGCAACTTTGGCTGCGCATCTACTTTACTGGTCAACACTCTACGCAATAAAGACAAGTCGACAGCACGCAGAGGTGTTTGCAAAATGGATAGAGGACAGCTTCAACGAGGTTCCACGTAAGTACACTATGGAACAGGAATATGAAGCGAAAAGTCGTCATAATAAACGCCAAAAGTATTGGCGAAATACTGTTTGCCGTGATTCCGCCATAGATTGGTCGGAAAACCTCCGCATTCTAAGACGCAAACTTGAATATAATATCGGTTACTGGCGATATGTGCAGCGTCATGAGGGCTGGGAAGAAGACGTAAGGCAGATGCAACTGACCTGCAGTCTAATAGATATCGTAGTTAATCAATATACTAATATAACCGGTATCTATGTAAATACTTTTAATGCAAAGAGATTTTATAGGGACACCGTTAACTTTGAAGATCCAGACTTTGGCGTTTACAATCTCGGTGAGCTAAGACGAGCTAAGGCTTATGATATCTTGTGGAGATTTTTAAGCAAAAATATGATAAAATGGTGGGACTAATTTATTGAACTGCCATGAGTAGAAAGGATAATATCGTTGAAGCTATGAAAGAAAGAGCTGAAAGGACACACCAGCCTTTCCCATATAAGAACTTTGATGAATGGTTGGCCGATGCACATTTACGTGAGAAAAAAAGAGAGCAAGTGTGGAAGAGACTACATTATTGGTTGGCAGATTATCCACCAAGTCCAGATGAACTGACTTATAATTTTCGTGACCCCATTTCCGATAGACTGTACTGCATAAACTTGTATTATGGAACTTCTGACCAATGCTGGCGGGTTGAATTGTGGTACGACAATGGGGAACCTGTCGGATGGCATAGGTGGCTGAATCCGGATTTGTATAGTTGCTACTCTTATGAGGATTTACCTGCACTGAAGATGGACCTAATTCAAATTATGAAAACGAAGTTTCCTTCAGTTGTGGGATGGAATGATGATTTCCAAATAATTCCGGGAAAGATAATAGCCCTTCATTATCAATCTCCATTGTATCCTCACGAGTTCATCAATTATTTTAACTACAACTTGCGTGAAGGGGACGCACCCTTTTACTTGTATTTACTGGGGGATATTCATTTGATACGTCGTCCTCCATTGTTCAAGCAACGTGTGGCAATTATCGGCAGCCGAAATCCAGATGAGATAGGACTTGATGTGGCTTACCGGCTCGGTCAATACCATTCATCAGAAATAGTAGTCAGTGGCCTTGCAAAAGGGATAGACAGCGCAGTACACAAGGGTTGTCTTGATGCTGGCGGTAAGACGATAGCCGTTGTTGGTTCTGGCCTTGATATTGTGCATCCAAAAGAAAACGTAGGATTACAACAACGAATCATTGATTCAAATGGTCTTATTGTATCAGAGCAACCGGAAGGGACAAAAGCCAATCCGAGGACATTGATAGCCAGAACACGATTACAGATGGGGCTTGCCGACAAGGTAGTGGTTGTGGAATGTGAGAAAGAAAGCGGCACTATGCACGCCGTAAACTTTGCCAGGCAATTCCGGAAACCAATCTTTGCTCTTGACTGTGATTGGTCGGGCAACCGGTATCTGATTGACAATGGTATTGCAAAACCGATCCAAATTAAATAGTATAAATGAAAGAGAAAATAAAGTCAATACTATCAGCGATGAAAGTTGGCACATTCGAGAGGGACGAAGTGCTTGCTCTAAGCCTACTTAGTGCTTTGGCAGGAGAAAGCATTTTCCTTCTCGGCTTGCCGGGCGTAGGCAAATCCATGGTTGCCCGTAGGCTGAAACTGGCTTTCAAAGATGCCATCGTCTTTGAGTATCTTATGTCGCGATTTTCTACTCCGGATGAAATATTCGGTCCAGTCAGCATTTCAAAACTAAAAGATGAGGATTCATACGAGCGAGTGACAAACGGATATTTACCGGAGGCGGAAGTCGTGTTTCTCGACGAGATTTGGAAAGCAGGCCCGGCTATTCAAAACACATTACTGACAGTACTTAATGAAAAAATCTTTCTCAACGGCAACAAGGAGTTGCATCTCCCCATCAAAGGCATAATCTCAGCATCAAATGAATTGCCAACAGAAGGAGAAGGTCTTGAAGCCCTATGGGATCGCTTTTTGTTGCGATATGTTGTGGCCCCACTTAACAACAGACAATCTTTTGTAAGTCTAATCAGCAACGCTGATGTTGTCACGCCTACAGAAACAAAACCCATAACAGATGAAGAATATTTAGCGATATTGAAAGGAAGCAGAGGAGTATCCCTTTCTGATGACATAATAGACGTTATATGCGCGGTACGTGAACGTTTAGTGAGAAAGTCTTCTGAGACAAAGGATGAAGAAAATGACGGGGGAGGCGTAGCACCGGAGAAATTCTATGTCTCAGACCGTCGATGGAAGAAATCCATTGGTGTAATTCGAGTCTCAGCCTACCTCAACGGTAGAAATACCGTAGATTTGAGCGACCTGCTCCTGCTTCGCCATATGCTTTGGAATGACGAGGACACAATTACGGTTGTGGAGTTTATTCTAGTTGAAGAAATTGTAAAATTACTCTTTAGAGGGATGCTTGAGGAATTCAAAAGTTATAAGCGTCATGCAACCAAAGAATCCACTGACAAGCGATTATTTATTACCGACAGAGATTATTATGTTGTACTATGTGACGGAGGACACCTTAAACTGAAAATATCTGATTACAAGATGATGCGGCAATCGGCTCAGATTTATTTTGGCGTAGAAAAAACAGATGGCACAATCTCAGTTAGACAGCGAGGTCAATTCTCTATTCAGGTCGTAAAGGAAGGATATGTGTGCATAAACAGCTATAATTACCCTCTACGCACAGATGCCGACAGACAGTTGTCAGAAAAATTCCTTATAGAATTTAGCGACAAACTTGAAGCATTGTCTAATAGTATTCGTCAGGATATGAATGAAAATATATTTCTGACAAATTCTTCAATTCACCATTTGGTGACACAATATATTGAATTATATCGAAAGAGAATATCTGAATGTTAAACACCAATGAAAAAGACACATCTTCAATATCTTAACCAGGGTGTGGGAGTTGCCATCAACCTGCGTGCTTCTGATACGATATTGGATGTAATGGCTCGAATAAAGGCTGGCAATGTTCCTGTCTATGGATTGATTCGGGATATTGTTTCAGATGTTCGCTTTTACAGTGTCACTGAATCTGATTCATTTTGGCGAAAGTATTCGGTACATCACATTCGCAAATTTATCGAAGGACTTAGTCCTGACCAATGGGTAAATATGCACGTTCTGACGGGATTGAAAGAGGATTTCCTAAATGAATGGTTTACCACTCACATTTTCTTTATACCAGAAGAAGAAAAGAAGAAACGTCTCGATAAGATTGAACAAGAAGAAAAGGCTGGGAAAGATGGTCAATCTGAATTCAATGAAAGTGAAGATTCTCGAAATGAACAGAAGTATGGAGAAGAACACTCGTATAACTCCGCAATAAGAGATTGCACCGATTTTAATAACGGAGTTTCCTACCACCGTCTGCCGGAAGATGTAAAGGAATATGCTGAGAAACAAAAACCTAACCATGGCCTGGGGAAGGCTCCAGATCATACTGCCGAAGCAGCATTTCTGAAAAATATAGACCCATCTATCGTTCAGCTTGCAGAATTGATTGGCCGCTCAGATAGTTCAGAAACTGAAGAATTTAAAGGTAAGTTCCTTCACAGCAGTAAAAGTGACATTGTCGGCGTAACGGTAGGCAACAACCTTAATTGCGTGATGCCATCTGAAATGGCACTTCTCGGAGACAGGACAATGGAAAATCTCTTTTATCATCGCTATTTCAAAAGAGATTACAGTTGTTCGCTTCAGCATCCAGTTGTACAAAGAGTCCTATTGAAGGCAAGGGTCCTATTTTCATGTGTATCGACACTAGCGGATCGATGTGTGGAAAGCCAGAAATGATGGCCAAGACATTGGCTCTTGCAGTCGCGATTATAGCCCAAAGGAGGAATCGTCCATTAGTATTGGTCAATTATTCTCATAGGGTGTTATTCTTTGTTTTGACAAATTTGAAAAAACAGAAAATGAAGCTTTTATCATTTCTATCCAAATCATACGATGGTGGAAACGATGAAAACTTACTGTTTTCATTTTTGTTTAAGGAATTGCCACAGAAAGAGGAATACGTCCGATTCTCACACAACTTTGAACGCGCGGATTTGCTTGTGATTTCTGACTTTTCGTGGTGCGACATTAACAAAAAAGTGAACAGGATCTTACAAGAAAATCGTGATAAAGGGATGCGTATCTACGGAGTTAGCACGGAGGAGTCTGTGTTAAGTTATGGCCAAAGAGATTTCTTTGATGAGTATAACTATAATGGCTATGATTTCTTTAACTCATGTAATTTCAAATATTTATATACAAGACACAATAAACTTGAAGATATAACAAATTACAAATTCAAAAAGGATACCGACAATGATAATGAAGATGAGGCTTGAAGATGCAATGGTTTATGCTCTTGCAACAGCCGGGCGTGGAATGACAACAGACAAACTCGCGCAGAAAATAAATGCAGAACGACTCCATGTAAGAGTCGATGGTAATCCTGTAACTTCAGCTCAGGTATATGCAGCTGCATGTCGTAACCGTCTAATTTTCATTAAAGAAAGTGGTATAATTCATCTTGCGATGTAAACATTTTTAGTTATATCGCTCATTGAGACACATAGGCGTTAATTCTGCATCGGAAAACAAGACCAATATTAGATAATTTGAATATGATTACAAACAATGAATTCCTCCACAGTGTACTTGAAAGCGCAGCATGGAAGAAAATCTCAAACCGTGAAATCGTATATAACAACTGGGTCTCCTTGAAAAGTTGCTGATGACGTTGCCTGGTCAATAGTCATCAACAACTGGAACATCGAGAAGCCCGACGCACAAGCAGCTTTAGCTATCTATACGTCTTTTCACGATGGTTGCGACAATATTTGGATTGTTATTGTATGAGTTGACATTCAAACATCTTCATCAATAAGGATATTTCGGGAGGTCGTCAGAAAGTTTTCCGTTTTTTGTGCCACGTCAGGTATACTTGGGATAAAACAATTGCTCCGGTTAGTTATCGTTCGCGGTTAACTGGAGTAATATAAATGTTGCCTTATTCATTGTTTCCAAATATAAGAACTGTAAGAACTACTTCTTTTACATCCGGCGATTGTGATAGTATGTATTTGGGTTTGGGGAGTTTTAGGAAAGAGCCGAAAGCTCCCCATACCGTTTCTGCAATATCTTTGGTGTCTATGCTTTTCGGACAGTTTATCAGGACTAATGAAGACTCTCCTTTCATAGCCGGGAACCATTGGTAGATAATGTCTGAAAGGTAATCACTTGTTTCCTCCATCGGGCAGACTGCCTTTATGGTAACCACATTAAAAGTCGGTGCCTCAATTATGAATTGACGGAATTTTTCCGGATTCTTGATACCAGGTCTATGTTGCTGGATAAGTTTGGTCGCCAAGTCGTATCGACGCATCTTCTTCTCAATCTCCTCTTTCCTCTCTGAAATTGGTTTCAACAGTACTTCTATCTCGGGTGGAAGCGGAGCGAACATATCCTCATGAGAAAAGAATTTTGTGCCAATATCTTTGGAGTTTCGGCATTCGAGGTCGTGTTCCCGTTGCCACAATTCTGTCCATTCTCTGCGATATGGATTCTCATTAAGTTCAGCTTCATCGTAATCGCGACCAAGTTCAAAACGCGACTGGAAGTCATCCGCAGCAAACCTCGGCTTTTCGTCAATATCGAAACCCCAATAAGTGAGTTCCCATAGAATCGCAGCGGCTACTTTATTTCTTGATGCAGATTTTGCAGCCTTAATCTCGCGTGCAAGTTCTACATTCCAGCTTTCCCGAGTCGGAGACCATACACTCCATCCTTTCACATCTATTGTAACGCCGTCGTTCACCTCGACAGGTATCTGACGCATCCTGTCAAAAGCTTGTTTGAATAGCCAAAGGCAGGTCTCGCACTTCGGGTCAAACTTTATGAGCCACGGAACGATGTTCTCAAATTTCACCTTGCTGAATAATTCTTTTAGAGTCATAAAGTTCGTATTATCTTTCAGCGCAAAATTATCAACCATCTGTATCAACTATAGATACACATTAGGAATTATTTGAAAAATCACCTCCATTAAAATAACAAAGGACAATAGTTGATACTATTAAGAAGTGGTATGCTTTGGTACATTCTCCCAAAACGACTTGGAATTCTTATCGCAAAAATTCAATTGACCAAATCTAAGATTTTAGAGTTGGCGACGCAAGGGAAACTTGTACTTCAAGACTCCAACAATGAGGCTGAGGCCGACATGCTGCGCCGCCTCAATGCGAAAGCCAGGATTATAACCGATAATTTACATTATAGAAAGATACAAAATTACAAAAATTTTTTGCAACGTACTATCCTGAAAATTAGGGAATCTACACGATTATATGGATATTATTTCGTAAATTTGCATTCTAATAGACCAATATCATGGGAAAAGTAATAACAACTCATCTAGTGGATGGAGACCCGAGAGGCATCCGAAACGTTTTTATAAGCAACAAAATCTGCAATATGTATGTCATTCCACGACAGCAAATGCAGGATGCAAATGCAAACGAAGACATTCAGTTAGAACAACCAGCGTTCTATATCCTTTTGGGAGGAGAAGATGACTTTGCTTCACTTCCTCAGGCATATATTGGCCAAACTGAAAATTTCAAGGAGAGGGCTAAGTCCCATGAAAGCAAGAAAGACTTCTGGAATACAGCCCTTGTTTTTATCGCCAAGGATAATTCGCTTACTCGAGCAGACGTGCAATATATTGAGGCAAAGGAAATCAAGAAGGCGAAAAAAGTGAAAGCTTATAGTCTCAATGAGAATAAGAATCAACCAACACCGCCCAATCTGCCACCTCATCTAAGGGATGCTGTATCTGAATTCATGGAAGACATTGAGCTTCTCACGGCATTCATGGGGTGTACGATTTTTACAAGTGCCACTCCTAAACATTCAAATAATGAGTCAGAGACCTATTTCTTCAAAAGCAGAGGCGGAGATGCCAAAGCCATATATCACGATGGAATAGTCACCGTATTGGAAGGAAGTCTCATCGCCCCGACAAATGCACCTTCGTTTAAAAGTAAAGCCAAGAGGAATGAAATGTTGGAAAACCTTACGGAGAATGTTGACGGTACGCGCATACTCAAAGTCAATAAGGACTTTACTAGTCCAAGCACTGCAGCTACTTTCGTCGCCGGCAACAATTTTAATGGCTGGATGGTCTGGAAGACTGCAAAAGGCGAACCTCTTGACCTAAAAAGGAACAAAGAATAAGATCGCGTATTGAAATTTAAGACAAGTCATCTTTTCTTTTGCAAAAAGAAAGTAACTAATGGAAGCAATATCAGACGAGCAAAAAAAAGAATTTGCCAAAAAGGAATTTCCGGGACAACCAGTCAACCTAGGTAATGGAGATTGGTGGTATATACAAGCCGGGAGCATTCTTGGTGAAGATCTTCATTATGAGTATTGGGGTGGCAAAGTGAGTCTTCACATAGAAGGTCCTAATTGGCGTCCTTTGCGAAATTTTTTAAGAAACCAAGTGTTTGATAACCGCATTGTTTCTTCACATTGGTGTAGACAGGACTGTAGTTGGACCCTACAAAAGACTCCCAGCAGTTGGGATGAAATAAAACAATGTTTTATTGAAATAGACAGAATAATGCGTCCATACCTTTTGTCTTTTGAAAGAATACAGGGATTTAAGAAACAAGAGTCATTGGACTCTCAAACGGGAGATGTTTGCGCTTCAAAAATTAAATTAATCGAGTTAATCGGGATTAAGAATCTTCGCATACCTGAATATCAACGTCCTTATAGATGGACTCAAAAAAATGTCGAACAATTACTGAATGACATAAACAACGCACGTATAAATGGTAAAAATGATTATCTAATTGGAAGTGTAATTCTTCACAAAAATAGTCGCGAAGATGAAAGTGCAACATTAGATATAGTCGATGGACAACAACGGCTTACCACAATCTATCTTATTGCAAAGGCATTGGGATACGTGGGCGTTCTCCCGCCGTTGGAGTACAATCATTCGGACTCATTCATTCATATACAAGAAAATTTTGCTTTCATAAAAGATTGGATTAAAATTAATATTACTGATTTGCAAAATTTCCTTGATTATATTCTGTACAACTGTCAATTCGTTCAAATAATAGTTTTAAAACTACCTGAAGCATTTCAGTTATTTGAAACTCAGAATGGCCGCGGAAAAGAGCTGGAGGCTTATAACTTATTAAAAGCTTTTCATATACGAGCAATGCTTGACTCCTCAATAAAAGACAAAATAGATTGCGATGTCAGATGGGAAAATGCAGCTCTTTTCATGAGTGAGACGGGCGAACAGCGAGATTTACTCCGTCAACTTATAAATGAGCACCTGTTTAGAACTCGCATCTGGTCTCGCAACGAGGANGCTTTAAAATTTATGCGTAAGGATGTNGATGAATTTAAAGGTCTNACAATNGGAANAGATANTCNACTTGAATTTGCNTATCAAAATATTTTGATACAGCAACAGATAGCTGCTGCGTTCATGCAAAATATGAATCAAGGACTTTTTAAGGTAAAAAATAGGTTCATCCACGGGGATCCTGAGAATATGTCTCCATTTGTCTCGATTAATCAGATGATAGTCAATGGAAAGCCATTCTTTGATTATATAGAGACTTACGTGGAGATATATAAACGCCTATTTATTCAGAAGGAGTCTTCCCAACTATCAAATTTCAAAAATTTTTACAATGATTATTGTCTCTATGATGGTTGCCTTAGGTCGGGAGATACATATGTCCGGCAGGTATATAAATCTGCGATAATCTTGTTGTTCGACAGATTTGGAGAAGAAGGTGTGAATTATCTTTATGAGTCATTATATTTATGTATTTATAGAATAAGGTTAGAAAAGAAACAGGTAAGGTATTCTTCCTTGACCAATCCAAGTGTGTCTGGGTCAATATTCACAATCATACAGAATGCAAAAAACATCTCTGACATCTCTGAACTAAAACGGAAAGGAAACGAATACGCAAAAAAAACGAATTTCGTTTTTAATGTTCCTGTTATTAAATCACTTTTTGAGAAGAAACGATGAGCAACATTGATAAAAGCCTAAATAGAACCATCTCGCAGGTTTGGGATGAAAGATATGTCATTCCGTTATATCAGAGGAATTTTGCATGGACCGAGGACCAGATAGGTCAATTGCTTCAGGATTTATATGACCATGCACCAAAATCTGAAGACAACAAATCCTTATGCGACAACTATTATCTCGGGAGCTTGGTACTCTTGAAAAGACGTGATGGCAAATGGGAAGTTATTGACGGCCAGCAGCGACTGACTGCGCTTCATCTAATATGTCGTTATCTGGAAATACTGAAATCTCCTCGCCTTTCATTTGATTCCAGACCGACTGTTGAACGGTTTCTTGACAATTTGTTCTCTAATAAATCATGGGATGAAGTTGTAAGGGAAAATCTAAGAACCGATGATAATAAAATCATCAGACTTAAAGANGCTCTTTCAATAATGGAAACATANAAGATTAGAGTTGATGATAACGGCAATTACNCCACATTAAANTCAATGAGTAGTGCTNAGAAAAAANTNATGNCTGATTACATCTCAANGAAGGTAATCTTAGTTTGTACNCCTCTNCCTGAGGACACTGATGTGGCTTCATACTTTGAGATAATGAATAATCGTGGAGAACAATTACAGTCTCATGAGATTATAAAAGCTATTCTTATGCGGAATCTGAACCGTGACANTCGGAAAACTTTTGCGGAAATATGGGACGCTTGTTCGCAGATGGATATACCTGTGCAACGAACTTTGTCAATGATGCGAACAAAAGTGTTCGGAGACAACTTCGACGCATTGACAATTGAAGCAATCTTAGATGGAAGTAAATCTGGAGATAATGCTTCGGAATCTTATAAAATTGATGAAATACTTTCACGCGATTTAGGGAAGAATGAGTTGGTGTGTATGGGAAATGGAGAAACAGATAAAAGGTACAGAGCCATTATTGACTTTCCAAATTTCCTAATGCATATATTCCGTATGTATGCCTATAATAAGGGAATCAGTTCATTGCCGCCCTTAAATTCCGATGCTATGCCCTTGAGTTGTCCTGAATATATAGAAGATTCACTTGATTTTGTCAAATTCCTTCTAAAAATTCGTGTATTGTTTGATCGATATGTTGTAAAGGTTCAAGGGGTTGATGACGAATCAGAAGATTTAAAATGGAGAATGTTGAAACCCTATAGGGATTCTGAAAATCATCTTCGATTTCGCAATACATTCTCCAAAGAAGATCCAACAGATTATGATGAAGACAGCGAAGCTGCGAACAGCAGAATAATCAAGCAACAATCAATGTTGCAGGTCACATTCCGCAACAGAAAGTACAAAGAATGGCTTAATGCATTACTATCTTGGCTTGACAAGAAGACCTCAGATTCTATAAATGTCGATGAACGGGAATTAACCAAATTTCTCGACACATGGATTTATTCTTATTACACTGAACTGTCGGCATCATGGAAAGAGGCTAAAGATCTGAATGAAGGTAAGAGAGACATCCTCTCTGCAGGTGTTGATACCCCCCACTTCATATTGAATTATATAGATTACCTCTATTGGTTGACTTCCAAGAGAGATAAATCAAATATACGATATGTTAATAAACTGCAAGATTTTCAATTCAAATATTATAACTCCGTAGAGCATCATCTCCCTCAGTCATATGAATTAACAGACGATGTTGATATAGACATGATCGGTAATTTGTGTCTGATAAGTCGCAGAAAGAATTCCAGCTTGAATGATAAAGGTCCTACAGAAAAAGCTAAAATAGAAAAAGGTCTCCAGCCTAAACGTCGCGTAATGTACGAAATCACACAAGACAATCAGCACTGGGGCCGTAAGGAAATAGAAGAACATCAACAAGACATAGTTGAACTTTTGGCACATGGTAAAGACCTGCTCATGTTAAACTGATATAATAACTTTCCGATTCTTTTCGGCTGTCTCGTAACGGTATTTGAAACGGCGATAGGTTGAGTCTTGTTTCCCGTTAATCATGCAGAGGTAGTTTATTTTGCTGTTGATGACTGTGATGAGAGGATTGATGTATCGCAAATTTAGACGTGTGATGTCTCATTATGCTATACCACTTATGGGAAATTAACAGAAATCAGATTTTTTGAGAAGTTTTTACCGTATGGGGTCGTAGCAGTATTGGCGACGACCGCATTTTTTACAGTGTTCGCCGCGCCAGACGCTGTCGAAATGTTCCATTGCGGATTCAACAAGAGCAGGGTTGTCGGTGAAGATGCCGGCCTCAAAGTTGCGTTTGGTAGAACTTTTCATGCCCATGCCAGCTCCGGTCAGGTTGGCTGAGCCGATATATGACCATTGACTGTCGATGACGATAATCTTAAAATGAACGCGGGGACAAAGCATCCGTTCAAGGGCCGTTTTCAAGTTCGGGTACCGGTCAAAATCTTCGCGGAATGCCTGACCAGGTTCTTTTGCGTGAATAAGTCGAATCTCTACACCCGCTTTCAGCATACGTGACAACAGTCCAAGAAAAGGCTCGGAGTCTTTCCCTTTGGCGATATGCAAGTCTTTAATATCGGCAGTCCCAATCCAGAGCATAGACTTGGCACTGCGGATTTTCTCAATTATGACCTCATAATGGTCGTGGTCTGCTATGTATTGTGTTGCCATACAGTAATTTGGTTATTTTGGTGAGATGGAGGTAATAATCATAATATGGTGAGAGGGCATTATCATCTTTGACCCTTAGCCGTTTCAGAGTCCTTACTCAAAAGAGAGGATAGATATTTCCAGAATGACTTTCGTTGGTGTTTGTATTTATAGTGGACCAACTTGTGCAGGATAACCTCGTCCATACATTCCTCCTTAAATATAACGAGGAATGATTGAAGATTGATATGATTTTGAAACGAGCATTGGCAGAGAATGCGTTTACGCAAACGTTTAACTGAGTATCTCCACTCCATTCTTGCCATTCTATACATAAGGCAGAGCATATTGATAGATACTTCTCATTGCAGAGTTTCCTTATTAATCAAGTGCCACTTGACTGACAAATACTGCGTCGTCAACCTGGATTTTTGGTTGATTTTGAATGTCAGTTCTTTCATATGTGCCATGTCTTATCCAAAACATCTTTATACTCATGGTCTTTCCTCCCACCTATCTGTAAGGCATAATACCGTGTGCCAAGTGCCTTTTCTTTATTGATTTTCTCCATTGTTGCCGGTGTTGGTTTAGGAAACTCTAAATCGGAAATAATCAAAACATCAGCCATCTCAAACGTACCTTTTTGCAAGATCTTGATTGCCTCTGAAAGCATCTGTTCCCCGTCGGTTCCTCCAGAAAAACTGTTTACAAGGAAGTTTTCTAATCTCCCCCAGTTGCGAGGTTTGGAGAGATCTATGGATTTTGACCTCACGGAAAAGTTGATCAGAAAACATGGCCTCTTCTGTTTCTTAGCCATTCGCAACAGTTGTTTCAGCAGGGAAAAAGCGATTTTCAGTGGACGTCTCTTCATTGAGTTACTCGTGTCTACACTGACTATAATAGGTCCTTTCGTCAGTCGAGGGTCTTTTCGATGCTCCTCAATTTTCTTAGGCTTATCTTGGCCGGGATTGCTGAACTGCTGGAGTTCCTTTGTGACAAACCGCTTGTAAAACAACTCTTCTGGCATTGACAATTCAACGGCCAGCACTCTTTCAAGATTATTTCCGGATTCAACTCGGTCAATATCTTCAACCGAACTGTTTTTCAACACAGTAGACGGCATAAACTGGTAAACTACGGTGTCATTTTCTTCTTTTGTCGGGTTTTTATCTCTGCCAATCATATCCACAATCTCTTTGAGTTGTGGATACTTATGTATATATCTTTCTACCCGTTTCTTGTCTTCATAATCGGCTGTTCCGGCATCCCGACATATAATCTCAAACTGTTGCCTTGAATGCTCAAGTATCTGGCGTTGCTGCCTCGCCAATTTTTCCTTGCAAGCGCTTTCCCAATCGCTTGTCAACGCTGCAAACACCGGGTTCTTGTCATCGCACTTAAATTGAGATGTAAAACCGGGTAAGTTAACCTCGAATTTTGAATAATTCCTACTGATTGTTTCATGGACTTCCTGCCACATCAATCGTTTTTGCTCAATCGGGACTTGTGAAAATTTAACAATCAGAGACAATTCCTTCATCGCTTCAAGTTGCAATACTATAAATTGATCCAACAGAGCTGTAAAGAAAGATATAAGGCCTTCTTTCAGCACCTCAACCCATATCGGATCTGAACCGTCAATTTGAGGATTGCTGTCAATCACCTCCTTCATAAAACTGGCAAGAAAGTCCTCCTCCGAAATTTGCGGAGGTATCTCCCCGCGCTCCATATAGAAATCAAAAGCCTCGCTATATTCATCGAGTTTGGCATCAACGTCGGTGTAGTCTATCATTTTATCATCATCATTATGTTGTTAATCTTCACCTCAACAGTCTTCATCAACTCCTCGACCTCTTTTATGGTCTTATTCATTAGAGACAAATCAGCAGACGAAAGGAAAATGTTATCACTGTTGTGCCAATTGCTTTCAATGATAGACTCCCATTGCCCAACACATTCTCTAAATATATCTTGAACAGCGGTAATGTTTTGGAATACCGGCAGAGACTGGATTAAATCACCGATAGCTATAGGTTGATTCCTTTTACGAAATGAATATGGCGTTCCNTCAATAANCGCCNCATTCTGGCATTTCTGGANCTTTNCCTTNGTGAGATTTGGNGCTTNTTGAGATTTCGCATCAAATGGTCTGCCTGGAATCAGTGTATGTATTATTGTTTTCTTCCGCTTGGAGTCATAGTATCTTACCCCGTCACGAGGCGTTGTGGTCAGAGAAGTGTAATCCCATTTTGAGAAAAATGTTTCACCCTCAGGGAAATTTTCCACAAGATAATAGAAATAGTCATACTCAGCAAATTGGCCGGTATTTATATCGATTGTTGGCTGTTTAGGTACAGGTTGACCATACTGCGATGTCATCATCTGCCGAATGGATTTGTCAATCTTGTTCAGTTTTTTCACAATAGGTTCGGAAATGCTGGATGAGAAAGCGGCCAATACATTGGGGATTGTTTCCACGTCGTTCCAAAAGCAATGAATCAACAGGAGGTAATCAGTGAGATCAATTTCATTTCTCCCATTAAGGTATGCTGATGTTTGCATAAGTCTATATGCTTTACGCCATCTACGGTCAGAGACATAATAACGCAGTTGCTTCCCATCATCTTTCTCATGATTCGCAAGCAGTTTGCGTAATGACTTTATTGCCGCGACAACGCTCTCCGACATTGTGACAGAACGGGATTCATTCTGCCACTTGTCGTAGAGCTCATCAGTGATATATAGTTGTTCAGATAGAGGTTTGAGTTCGGTTTGTTCCGATTTAAGCATTTTGAAAAATGCAGTGTCACTCTCAATGCAATTAGACACCATACGCAGAAGGAATCGATCCCAAAGCGCCTCCAATCCTTCATCCTTTGCCGGAAGCTCGTTACTGGCAGCAATCAGAACCTTCATGGGGGTCTTCATTATTTGTCCGCCATTATGGAAGATATGCTCATTGATAACTGTTAGCAGAGTGTTTTGGATTGAAGGACCTGCTTTCCATATCTCATCAAGAAACACCACATCGGCTTCGGGTAAATATCCGGTTGTGAGACGTTCATATCGGTCTTCATTCTTTAATCGTGATATGGAGATTGGTCCGAATATTTCATCTGGAGTGGAAAATCTCGACATCAGATAATCAAATGCCTTGCCGTCTTTGAATACCATTTTCAGGCGACTCGCCACCAAACTCTTTGCTGTTCCGGGAGATCCAAGAAGAAAGATATTCTCACCGGCTACTGCACATAGCAATGTCACGGCGATTATTTGCTCCTTCTCATAAACCTCCTGCGACATCCACTCAATGAGTTGCTGGATATGTTCGCGTTGCGAAGATGGAAATATTGATTTATATTTTGTTTTCTTTGCCATAATCGAAAGACGATATAACGTCAGCGGCAAAAGTAATACAGACATGATGCAGATTACGATGCAGGAAGAAGTCTATATTCAATTCTTGAAAGAATCTACAATTTCATCTATCATTTCTTGGTTCGCATCGAACGCCCCTTTCAAGGCTGTCGGCAAGCGATTACCAAGTAGTGCGCACCCGATTACGATTCCAATCATGGCTTTAATTAACCCATGATGGTTAGGTCCGATGAATGAGGCTATTCCTCCGATTATTCCGATGAAAACACCGGACTTCACTAACTTTAGTTGGGCTTTGGCAAACTGTTGTGTCATAGCTGTAGATTNTTACCTNACAAAANTGCGNCNAATCTAACTTTGTCATTCTGCAGCTTATCTGACCATNCAAAACTATCAAGNCATATTAACAATGCTACATCTATATCGTCAGAAAGCTCGCGAAAATAATCTTTTATGGCTTTAAGCTCAGTTAATGTTAGAGATTCGTATCCTGACTTTTTATAAATATCCAGATTAAGGCGTTCGATCTGTTCAATATTGTAGCAGCTAATTTTTTTTGATATTTTTGACACCATCTCTCGGATGCAATTCTCTTTCCACACGCTTGATACTTGAATCACCTTAAATTTGCCGGATTTATAAAGAAGTGCACTTAAGTCATCAGAATCTACTCCATTAACTCTAATACTAAATAGATAATTAAAAAGAGCTCTTACTATGAAAGGCATAGATTCTATCGGCGTTACCGTTTGGGTATCACAAAAAGCCTCTTTCATTTCAACAATCTTAGTAGTAACCAAAACAGTCAGCACACCGGCTTGATAAAAACTTTTTGCAATGCCTTCAAGTTGTTGACTATNGCCGTTGGATAAAAGAATGACCATCTTGTCCTCTTCCGTTGGCGTCGGGTTTGGAACCATGGTAGTGGATTGAATGGAAAACTGTTTATGTTTATCATATCCAAAACTTTTAATTGAACGAAAAGCGCCTGACGTCTCCTCGCCTACACATATCACTCTGTAATACACACGCCTATATTCGGATTCCCGGATTTTTTTTCTTCTTTATCCATGTGAGTAAAAGAAACGGATAGCAGCCAATATGCCCCTTGATTGCCATCCTGATTAGTAATCTAAGTTAGAGTTTCTCGACTTTGAAGTTTGAGTTGTTCATGTACCCCTCGGGGAAGTCTACATTATACTTCATTTTCAACTGGCGGNCCACTTCAGATTTNGTGGCGGTGCACCAAGGGAAGGTANTGCCGTTNAACGATACCTCAGCCGTCATTCCGGCTTCGAGTCGCTTGCCATTGCTAAGCAACATTTTTGTGGTTGTAAGTTTGAATAAAGCCATATCTTTATGAGTTAATGG
>WFLX010022926.1_pt1 | contig 17439 bp, 14 predicted proteins | sample 4967041 | NCBI WGS metagenome assembly WFLX01 (sample SAMN12857096, study PRJNA449069) | gut metagenome | isolation source: stool from male and female vole | host: Microtus ochrogaster | place: USA:Florida | collected 2017 | reverse complement strand
AAGGGGGCGTTGTGTGTCGGTGGGGGGGCNAGCGCGTCGGNTTCAGACNCGACNTTCGGCAAGCGGTTGCCGGTAGAAATTTCAATTTCCTCGGCNCCCCGAGGNGTTTTCGTAGTAGTAGAGAGACTAATTCGTTCGTTTTATACCTTAAGAACGCCCGGGGTGACAAAAAGTTCGCCGCGGCGGCGAGATTGTTGTAGATTCGGAAAATTTTTGTAACTTTGCGTGGATTATAATCTATTCACATCATGAAACTCTATGCCGTAGCCTTGGGGCTGGCTATGGCGGCATCGGTTGCCGCCCAAGGTCCCACATATAAGCTCACCGGAGCAAAAACCGCTGATTCCGACGCCGTTAAGCTGCTGGAGCAGTCGCTAATAGTTACTCCGAAGGCCGACGTTGAAATCATTATCGGCGAGGCCGGCGACAAGGCCGTTAAGAAATTCGCGCGGCTGATTCCGCAGGGAGCCGAGGGCTTTTATCTGAGCGTCGGGCCCGAGAGGGTTGTTATTGCCGGGCGCGACGGCGCAGGCACGTTTTATGGCGTTCAGGAGTTTCTGAAAAACCCGACGGCGCCGGTCGACACAGCCATTGTTCCGGCGATTGCCATGCGCGGGGTAATCGAGGGCTTCTACGGCAACCCGTGGAGCCACGCCGACCGCCTGAGTCAGTTTGATNTCTATGGCCGCCACGGAATGAATACTTANATCTACGGGCCGAAGGATGACCCGTATCACCACTCGCGCTGGCACGAGCCCTATCCGGCCGACAAGGCCGCCGAGATGGCCGAGCTGGTTCAGCGCGCGGNTGCCANTAAGGTGAAATTCGTGTGGGCCATGCATCCGAGCAACGCTATTGAGTCGGATGCCGACCGCGCCAAGGCTCTGGCTAAGCTCGGCCAGATGTATGACCTCGGGGTCAGGAATTTTTCGATTTTCTTCGACGACATTTCGGCCAAGAGCGTTGACTCGCAGATTGACTATTTGAATTTTATTGACCGCGAGTTCGTTAAGAAGCATAAGGGAGTTGGTCCGCTGATCGTTTGCCCGACGCAGTATAACCAGGCATGGAGCGGCGGCGACTATCTGACCAAGATGGGCACTCAGCTGAACCCCGATATCGCCATAATGTGGACCGGCGCTTCGGTCTGCGACATGATTGATGAGGCCGACTGCCAATGGTTTATCGACAAAACCACGCGTCGCCCCTTTATCTGGCTCAATTATCCGGTCAACGACTACGGGCAGCATAACCTGCTGATGGGGCCGGTTGTCGGCAACGATCCGAAGATTGCCGACAAGGTTTCGGCTTTCTGTTCCAATCCGATGCAATATGCCGAGGCCTCGAAAGTGGCCCTGGCGTCGCTGGCCGACTTTGCGCGCAATCCGCAAGCTTTTGATGCCAACCAGTCGTGGGAGGCCTCGCTTGGCGAGCTCGTTCCGGGCCATGTTGACGCCTTCAGGATTTTCTGTCTGAACAATGTTGATGTCGCTCCGAGCGTGCATAAGTTGCGTTTCTATGGCGAAACACCCGATTTTGTGGCCGTAAAAGAGAAATTTCCGACCATCGACGGCCCCGACGCCGTTGAGGCCTATCGCGAATATTTTAACCGCACTCTGGCGGCCGCCGGCGAGCTGCTGCCGCTTACGCGCGGCGAAAATCCGCTGCTGACGGAGGTTAAGGAATGGGTTGTTGCGTTGCGGCTGCAGTCGCAGATGGGCCTTGCACTGACCGACATGGCCGAAGCGCTCGATGCCGAGCTTGCCGCGCCCTTTATCGACGCCTATAAGCGCTATCAGCTGGCGAGCGAAAAGATGCAGGCCAACGTAAGCCGCGATTTCGAAGGGTCGATTCAGAGCGTGCGCGTGCAAACGGGCACTCTGCACGTTGCCCCCTGGCAGAAGCAAACCCTGGCGGCGCTGGTCGACTCCTTTAAGTCGGCAGGCTTCGATTATCCGGCCGNCCTGTTCCCGAAGCCGGNGGTTGAAANCGGAACGTATTACATAAAGGTTGACGGGCNCCTGCTGNGCAACCCGGCCGGCGCTGCGGCCCNGGTGCTTCAGTCAGAAATCGACGATATAAACCCCAACCGCCAGGAATGGCACCTGAAGCTCAACCCCACCACCGAGCGCTATGAAATACGCAACTCCAAAGATGAGCGCTACGTTAACGAGCTCGGTCGCTTCGGTGTCAACCCCTATTCGGCCGACTGGAACACCTATGTTTTCATCAAGGGCGATAACGGCAAGTTTGCCATTCGCAACGGCGGCAACGGCGGCCAGTCGTACTGGGGCGTCGCTGGCGACGAACTGAAGTGTCGGTTCGGTCAGCCGCAGTTTATTTTCGAGCTTACACCGATAAATTAAATCTCCTCATAAAATATCATTATCATGAAAACTACTCTTTCGCTGGCGTCGCTGCTGGTTTCCGCCTCGGCATTCGCAGCCACAATTTTTCCGAATCCGCAAAAAGTTACGCAGCTCAGCGGCAGCTTTGAACCGGCAACCGCTACCTACCGGCTGACCGGCGCGGCCGATGCCGACGCCGATGCCGTTGCCTCGCTGCAGGCCAAGCTCTCGCCTGCGGCAAATGGCACCATTGAAATCGTTATTGGCGAAAAAGGCGATGCCGCCGTTGCGGATTATGCCGAAAAAATTCCGGCCCATGCCCAGGGCTACTACCTGTCGGTAGCGCCCGATAAAGTGGTAATTGCCGGTGCCGACAACGAAGGCACCTACTATGGCGTTCAGTCTTTCCTTCAGCTGCTCGACGACAAAACCACCGCGGCCTGCGAGGTTGAGGACTGGCCCGTGGTTTTAGACCGCGGAGTTATTGAAGGCTTCTATGGCAATCCCTGGAGTCAGGAAGACTGCCTGGATATGCTCAGATTCTCTGACCACACGAAGATGAACGTGTTTATCTACGCCCCGAAAAACGACCCCTACCACAAAGCCCAATGGGCAGAACCTTACCCCGATGCCAAGGCCGCGGAGCTGCAGCAGCTCGCAACCGAGGGCCTCAAGCATAAGGTCCACTTTGTTTGGGCCATTCACCCCGGTAACGACATCAAGGGCAACAACAAAGAAAAGGCTTTGGCGAAGTTTGAGGCAATGTATAATCTCGGAATCCGCCAGTTCGCAGTGTTTTTCGATGACATTACCAGCGGGGTCGACGTAGATGCTCAGGTTGAATATCTGAATTATCTGAATATGAATTTCATCAAATCCAAGCCCGATACGAAGCCGCTGATTGTCTGCCCTACGGAATATTGCGTAAGTTTTGCCGGCGGCTGGAACACCGACAGCCAGTATCTCAACAAACTCGGCGCGGGCATCGACAAGGATATCCAGATAATGTGGACCGGCGCGGGAGTCGTTGATATGAACCAGAAGTCGGCCGCCGAATGGTTTACCAATAAAACCGGCCATAAGCCCTATATATGGCTCAACTACCCCGTTACCGACTATGGCTACGAGGGCGGCCCGCTGCTGCTCGCGCCCTACGAAGCCGCCGACGCCACTATCCCCTCGAATATCGAAGCCTTCTGCTCCAACCCGATGGAATATTACGAAGCGTCGAAGGTTGGCCTCTATGGCATCAGCGATTTCACCTGGAACCCCACCGCCTACAATGCCGAAGCGAACTGGGAGCAGGCGCTGAGCTACCTCTTTCCCGACAATACCGACGCTTTCCGCACCTATTGTCAGAGCAATTTCTATTATCCGCAATGTACGCATGGCCTGGTGGTTAAATGGCACGAAACGCCCGAATTCAAGGCGCTGATCGATGCCGACGCAACCATCAACGCCAACACCGCCGCGGCCTATCGCGCCTATTTTGACAAACAGGTTGCCACGGCCGACGAACTCCTTGCCCTTTCGGACCATCGCCTCGTAAATGAAATCAAGGAGTGGATCGAGGTTTACCGCATGCAGGGCGAGCGCGGCCAGCTGCTCGACGAAATGTTTAACGCCCTGGAGCAGAACAACGGCGAGGGCTTTCTCAGCGCCTATGCCGACTATGTGGCGCTGACCGACTCCGCCGACTGCCACTATAGCCGCGAGGGCTGGTCAGTGCGCAAATTCCTGCCGAAGTCAGCGCCTGAATATGTTCGCGGCTGGATGACCGGCGCCCTTGAGCAGCTCGTTGAGCGGTTCAAGTCAGGCGACTACGAGTATCCGGCCGACCTGTTCCCCTTCCGTGTGCTCGAAACGGGAACCTACTATATTCTCTATCAGGGCAAATATCTGAGCAACGGCACCGGGGGCGCCGCCGACACCCCGCAGTCGCCCAAGTTCCTCGCCGAGGTCGACAATATCAATCCGGCGCGTCAGTCGTGGCGCATAGCCTATGACTCGGCCAAGGGACGCTACTCCCTGCGTTCGGTCTACGACGACCGCTACGTTAACGAAATCTTCAACTTCGGCACCAACCCCTATTCGGCCGACTGGAACACCTACGTCATAACTCCGCTGGGCGACTACTTCGCCATTCAGAATGCCGAACGCGGCGGCAAAAAATTCTGGTCGGTAAACAAGGTTGATCGCTTAGTGGCCTCAAACAACGAAGCCTGGAGCCTGGATAACTTCATTTTCCAGATTGTTCCCGCCGATCAGGAAATCAACCCCGAACCCAAAGGCTTTGAGCCGGGCGAATATTACTTCCTTAACGAGGAAGGCAAAGCCCTATGGCGCAACACCTCCAACAATGAGCTCAACTTCGGATCGCTGCCCAAGGTTCCGACCTCGGCCTATAAATGGAACTTCGGCGTCGAAAGCAACGGCCGCATATCTATCCGCCAGGCCGGAAAGTTCATTAACGAAAAGGGCGTTATCAGCGTCAATGCGTTCTATGCCGACTGGAACACCTATGAAATCTACATGACCGCCGACGGCAAGCTTGCCATACGCAACGCCGAGAGCGCCGGAACCGACTTCTGGACCATCGGCAGCGACGGTCGCCCCTGCAAAGGTTCGCAGGGCCTCAACGAGTCGTTTATCTTCGGTTTGAAATCACCCGGTTCCGAATCGTCGATCAGCGAAGTCCGCTCGGCTGCCCCCGCGTCAGAGATTTTCGACCTTCAGGGTCGCCGCGTAGCCGCAGCCGGACGCGGAATCTACATTATCAACGGCCAAAAAACAATAATCCGATAAAAGGTGAAAAAGTATAACCTGATTAACAACTCGCTTGGGTGGCTCTGCTTTTTGATAGCCGCCGTAAGCTATTTGCTCACCATCGAGCCGACGGCCTCGTTCTGGGACTGTCCGGAATTTATCAGCCAGGGTTTTAAACTCGAAGTAGGCCATCCGCCGGGCAACCCTATCTTCATGCTTGCCGCGCGCTTCTTCATAACGCTCAGCGGCGGCGAACCGGGCATGGCGGCTGTTGCCGTCAACTCGATGAACGCCCTTTTGAGCGCGGCTACGATTCTGCTGCTTTTCTGGACTATATCGCATCTGATGCGCAGGCTTCTGGGCGGCTACCGGCCGGTCGAGGAGCTCTCGAAAGCGCAGTGGGTTGTTATTTTCGGGTCGGCCATGGTTGGCGCGTTGGCCTATGCGTGGAGCGACACTTTCTGGTATTCGGCCGTAGAGGGCGAGGTGTATGCTTTTTCATCGTTCTGCACCGCGCTGGTGTTCTGGCTGATATTGAAGTGGGAATCGCGCGCCGATTCGCCCCATTCCGACCGCTATCTGGTTTTGATTGCCTACGTTATCGGGGTGAGCATAGCCGTTCACCTGCTGAACCTGCTCTGTATTCCGGCAATAGTACTGGTTTTTTACTACCGCAAGTTCGCCAACCCCACGGGCAAAGGCTCGTGTGTGGCCCTGCTGGTGAGCTTTGTTATCGTGGCCACGATTCTTTACGGACTTGTTCCCGGATTCGTTGAGGTTGCCCAATATTCCGAGCTCTTCTTTGTCAACACCCTGGGCATGAGCTATAACACCGGCGTTGTTGTCTACACCATACTTGCATTCGCAATTATTATCTGGACCATTTATCAGCTCTATCAGCAAAAGTCGGCCACGAAAATCAAGATTGGGTTCGTGATGTCGGTGATTGTCAGCGGCATACCCTTCATCGGGTCGTCGCTGCTTATTCCCGTAGTTATAGTTGCGGCGCTGATCTGGTGGCTATGGTGGGTCAAGAAACTGCCGGTGCGCGTTCTTAACCTCATAACGCTCAGCATTCTCGTAATCTTTATCGGCTATTCGAGCTATGCGCTTCTGCTTATCCGCTCCGCAGCCGAAACCCCGATTAACCAGAACGCGCCTGACAACGTGTTCTCGCTCAGCTCCTATCTCAACCGCGAGCAATATGGCGAATCGCCGCTGATTTACGGCACCACCTTCAGCTCGGAGGTGCTCCGCAACCCCGACGGTACGCCAATAGCCACCGATGAATACGGCTATGCCAAGGNGCTTGNAGGCCNCGATCACTNNGACCGCGTTCTGNCCAAAACCCGCTATGAATATTCTCCCGACCNGAACATGCTGTTCCCCCGAATGTATGCCGCCGACGNCCGGTCGAGCTATATGTCGTGGGCCGGTTTCAGCGAGGCCGACATGCCGGTGGTGATGGCCGAAACCGTCAAGGGTTCGCCGGTGCGCACCCCCATCCGCAAGCCTACGTTTGCCCAGAACCTGAGCTACTTTGTGAACTATCAGCTGGTCCACATGTATCTTCGCTACTTTATGTGGAACTTTGCCGGACGCCAGAACGATCTGCAGGGCAACGGCGAGGTTAACCGGGGCAACTGGATTTCGGGCATACCGTTTATCGACACACCCCGTTTGGGCGACCAGTCGCTTCTGCCTGCCGAATTCGGCAGCGACAACAAAGGCCACAACGTGTTCTACATGCTGCCGCTGATTCTCGGCCTTGTAGGGCTGATATGGCAGTCGATGAAGGGCGAGGAGGGCATCCGCCAGTTCTGGGTAGTTTTCTTCCTGTTCTTCATGACCGGAATCGCTATTGTTCTCTATCTGAACCAGCCGCCGAACCAGCCCCGCGAGCGCGACTATGCTTTTGCCGGCTCATTCTATGCGTTTGCCATCTGGATTGGTCTGGGCGTAGGGGCTGTAGCTGCCGGAATCGACAAACTGCTGAAAAAGCAGCAAACGTCGATGGTCGGTGCTGTGGCCGCGGTAGTAATCTGCATGATTGTTCCGGTTCAGATGGTTTCGCAAACCTGGGATGACCATGACCGCTCGGGACGTTTTACAGCGCGCGACTTCGGCATGAACTATCTGAGCTCGCTCGAACCCAACGCAATAATTTTCTCAAACGGCGATAACGACACCTTCCCCCTATGGTATGCCCAGGAGGTTGAGGGCTATCGTCGCGATGTGAGGGTAATAAACCTGAGCTATCTGACAACCGATTGGTATGCCGCCCAGCATCGGCTCCCAGCCTATGAAGCGGCTCCGGCGCCGATGCTCGCCGATAAGAGCGTATTCGGTCAGGGCCGGCGCCAAACTGCACTCGTTTTGCCCGACACGGCGCGATATGAAACCCTCACCGACTTCCTGAAATATTACTACAGTCCTGCCCCCGACATGCAGGGTTCGAAAATGGGAGTGTCATATCCGATCGCTTCGGCCGGAACGGTTGTTATTCCCGGCGATTCGACCAAGGGCTGGGACGACATAGTCATCAACCTGCCGCAGGCACTCACCGAAAAGAACCATCAGTCAATAATGACCCAGGGCGATATGCTCACTCTCGATATTCTCGCTTCGAGCGCCGCCGAAGGGTGGAGCCGCCCGATCTATATTGCCAACACCGTGCCCGACGACTACTCGCTTGGCCTGCAGCCCTACATGTATCTGACCGGCATGGCGCATCAGATTATGCCGCGTCGTTCAACCATGACCTATAAGGCCAACAACGACCGCGCTTTTGAGAATATTACGCAGAAATTCCGCTGGGGCGGCCTCGACGACGTTGATGGCGGCGACGTTTATCTCGACGAAACAGTTAAGCGCATGGTAACCTCCACCCGCTATGCGATTCTTGAGGCCGTAGAGTCGCTCTATGCCGCCGGCGACTACGACCGCGCGCTGCAACTGATGAACCTCATGGACCAGAAGCTCCCCACCAAAAACGCGCCCTATATCGTTCAGGTAGGAGCCAGCATTGCCGACCTCTACCTTGCCCTGGCCGAAAAAACCGGCAATAAGGAGGCCGAGCAGCGCGCAAAAGAAATCTACGAGGACCAGATCAAGCGCTACGCCGAGTATATCCCCTATATGCAATCGTTGACTCCCGGACAATATGCCTCGCTGAGCGTCGGCGACCGCTGCGTTTATCAGATTGTCGACTCAAAGGGCCGCTACTCTTATCTGGCAACCCTGATTGGCAACTACGCCGAGAGCTTTGGCGTTGAGCAGGCCCAGGACTTCCTGCGCGAGGTAAGCCAGCAAGCCGGAGTTGACCTGATTCAGTTCTTCAACACAATCGAAACCCACTCGTGAAGCCCTGGTCGCTGAAGCGCTTTGTNGTTCAACCTCCGCTATTCTACCGGCTGCTTTTTCCNGAAGCGATTTGGCGAATCAAGCGCCGCGGCAGAAAAGTGGCGTATCTGACGTTCGACGACGGCCCGATACCCGAAGTTACCCCTCGGATTCTCGACATTCTTGACCGCTTCGGCGTTAAGGCAACCTTTTTTATGGTCGGCGACAATGCGCGGCGTTATCCGGAGCTGGTTGACGAGGTGCGCCGTCGCGGCCATTCCATCGGCAACCACACCATGCACCACCTTCAGGGCCGCAAAACCATGCCGCGGAAGTATTTGCGCGACGTTCAGGAGGCAGACCATCTGCTGAACTCATCGCTGTTTCGTCCGCCTCACGGCCTTTTGCGGTGGGGTCAGAGCAGGATTATACGCCACCACTACAATCTGATAATGTATGATGTGGTNACGCGCGACTATGCGGTTTATATGTCGCCCGAAGAGGTTGTTGACAACGTTCGCCAGTTTACGCGCAACGGCTCGATAATCGTGTTTCACGATTCGCTGAAGTCGATGCATAACACTCTGCCCGCTCTTCCGGATGCCATAAAATGGCTTTTAGACAATGGATTTGAGCTCCTTACTCTCAACTCTTGATTTACCTTGGGGTGTCTGTGCGCTCGATGCTCCGGTCGATGCGGAGGCAGAGAAACAGTTNGCCCNNTGGCTNGCCGATGGCCGCAACGGCTCCATGGATTATATGGCCAACCACTGCGATCTGCGCAGCGACCCGAGGTTGCTGCTCGACGGGGCGCAAACGCTCATTGCCGTGGCCTTTCCCTATTACACTTCCGAGCCCATAGGGTTGAATATTGCCCTTTATGCCCGCGGGCGCGACTATCACGAAGTCATTCGNGAACGTCTGGGNGAAATAGCCGCCNGTTTGCCCGGCCAATCGCGCGTTTGCGTNGATTCCGCCCCTCTGCGTGAGCGCTACTGGGCCATGCGCNCCGGCCTTGGGTCCATAGGGCGCAATAATCAGCTTTACGTTGGGGGATTCGGCNCCTATNGNNTTCTGGGCTNNATTCTNTCAACCGAGCGCTTTGAGTTTGAGCCNAAGCCGGTTTTGGAGAGCCCGTGCGGCGAGTGCCGGCGGTGTGTCGATTCATGCCCCGGAGCCTGTTTGAGCATCGATGGCCGCGGACTGGATGCGCGCACATGCGAAAGCTATCTGAGCATAGAATTCCGCGGCGAATTGCCGCGACCGCTCCACACACTTGCCGGTTGCGACGTTTGCCAGCGCGTTTGTCCGCTTAACACGGGTATTGCCGAAAGCCCGATAGCCGACTTTCATCCCTCGGCCGAGCTTGCGCGGCTGTCGCCCGACGAGCTTGCCCGGCTCGGCTCCTCGGGCTTCCGCCGCATATTCGGCCACAGCGCCTTGCGACGCGCCGGCCTGCGCCAGCTCAAGCGCAACCTCCCCCCGCATTCCTGAAGTCCTTAGCGGATGCCACTGCAAGAAATCAATCTTGCGCTTCCAAATACGCAACGTATCCGCGAAGCAATCGCATTATTTTCATCCGAGTGGGACAAATGTCCCACGATTTATCAATTCTTAGCTGTATATTTGCGCATTATGTGAATCAGCAATCGCACCCTAATTACCATGAATAAAGTTCTGTATTCGCAGCGATTTACCGCCTCGGGTCACAATTTTCATATTCATCCGGAAGGGAGTGGCAAGACGGTTAAGTGTCAGCCGTCGCAGGTTGATTCAATTCTTATTCTGAGAAGCACTCATCCCGAATTAAATGATAGCGCCATGTTTGTTCCAATGGTAGACGGTCGTGTGCCGATGAACGGTCCGAAGAGAAAGACCAATAAAATGATGCGGCGCGTCAAACAGGGACGGCATGTTGACTTCTGCACTCTTCCCTATATGGGCAACTGTATGAGAGGTTTAAAGAATTCTGACCAATTGCTTAAGTACTATTTGATTCAGTTTCACAATAATGGCGAAGCATTTGTTTTCTATTCCGTGCCGATTTGGAAAGGGTGCAACAAAGAAATGAATTATCTTAAATATTTCTATGAGCGGATTAAGTCAACTCATCCGGGATTGGCTGAAGCCATCAAAGATAAATATTTCCCCGATAAGGGACTCAATAAGCAAGGNGAAGTGCTGGAAGACGCACGTGAATTTGCAGACTTCATAGATGACTATTTAGCAAAATATCCGGAATGAAACGGCTCGGGGTTCTTATGGTGGTAGGTGTGTTGTTCGTTGGTTGCCAAAATAATGGCGAAGACGAGCCACCGGTTCGTGAACCCGATTATGTGAAAATACATAATGGAACGTCAGCCTTCGTGACACCTGCCGAGGGNTGCGATTTGACAATACGCTTCGTCACAAATGCCGACTGGACTGTTGAACATAGCAGATATAGCGAAGGATCTGTTGCATCTCTCTTGCAGGAAAATGGCCGGGCAGGTGAGAACGAAATAACGGTTGTTGTAGCACCAAACGTCGGCATAGACGCCAGGCAGCGTTCATACTCGTTTACCATCATTGCCGGGCATGCATCTGCCGAAATCACCATTACCCAGGAGCCGAAGATAATTCAATTGCCCGGGGAGGATGAGGTTCGAACCTATTTGATGCGCCTTTACGATGACGCGGGCTTGGCTGACTGCAAGTGGGCCGCCAAATGGGGATCCGACTTGCCAATCAACGATTGGGGCACCGAGGTGAACTATGAGAATGGTCGACTGAATTTATATCTTGGCGATCGTAACATAAAAGGCAAAATTAACCTCTCGGGGTGNAAGGCCTTAGAAAGTTTGNGNTNCTCCAAAAATCAGATTNCTGAGATTAACGTGTCAGACTGCCCGNTNCTNAANNATANTGANNCCACAAATGTAGNGCTCAAACAGATAAATCTGGAGAAATGCCTTAATCTCAGTCGCTTATCAATCTCATACAATCCTTTGAGCGAGATTAACATCGGTTGGTCATCAACAATTACCGAACTTCAGGTTAATGATTGCAACTTAAGGTCGATTGACTTGGAAAGATGTGAATGGCTAAGTACTGTGTCNNTATATAGAAATCAGATTCATGAAATCAATATTCCCCGTAGAGGACATTTGATATCATTGTTTTGCTATTCCAATGAACTTACTTCACTCGACTTAAGTAATTCTCCGCTGCTTCGTCTGCTCAACTGCGGCGAGAATGAGCTGACNGAACTCAACGTGAAAGGATGNCCGCGTCTTGACTGGCTCTATTGCTATGACAACCGCCTCAAAAGCGTAGATGTAAGCGACCAAAAGGANGTGTTGNCGAATTATTATTGCTATTCCAANCAATTNGGCACGCTAAACNTCGATGGCTTCCGNAACCTTAGNGAATTGCACTGCTCCGACAACGGACTCACGAGCCTCAGCATTGCCGGTTGCAAGAAAATCCGCNGGCTATNTTGCCANTTACANTANGTTGGAGGAACTTGATATCAGCGCGCCCGACCGTGACACATTCGAACGCCTTGACTGCTCCTACAACCGCATGCGCAAAATTGACATCACTTCAATGAAGCCATTGCGCCTTTGGTGTCAGGGCAACCGCATCGGCGGCGAAATTCCGGAGCATTTCGACCGGTTGCTTGAATTTGAATACGATGTCAGATACGAGTACTACCCCGAAAACGGTACANATACTGACCACGGTTACGGTTNGTGGTATCCCGGCGAGCCNGAAAAGATGCNNCACAGCCGCTGATAAATAAATCCCCCCCCTTTGTACACCGCTATGGGGTGTCGCTTCATGTCGTGGGCTATGGAGATTGATGATAACTTATTGGACTTGAGTTGCGGAAGAGAATTTTAACGTTTCTTTTTTAGATATTTAACTTTTTTCCGTAACTTTGCGGTGTTATATAAGTAAAAACAAAAAAGTGAACTATGGCAGAGATTAAGTGCATCGGCATATTGACCTCCGGNGGCGATGCCCCCGGCATGAATGCCGCNATTCGTGCCGTNACCCGNTCGGCAATCTATAACGGTTTTAAGGTCAAAGGNATATATCGCGGATATAANGGCNTGNTGACNGANGAAATCGTAGACTTCAANACNCANAACGTCAGCAACATNATCCAGGCCGGCGGNACNATNCTNAAAACCGCCCGCTGCAAGGANTTCCANACNCCCGAAGGCCGCCAGCTGGCCTACGANAACCTGCGNCGCCACGGAATCGATGCCCTCGTTGTTATCGGCGGCGACGGCTCGCTGACCGGCGCGCGCATCTTTGCCAATGAATTCAATTTCCCATGCATAGGGTTGCCGGGCACTATCGATAACGACCTTTACGGCACTGACAAAACCATTGGTTACGATACTGCCCTGAACACCATTATGGAGTGTGTCGATAAAATCCGCGACACCGCAACCAGCCACGAGCGTCTATTCTTTATCGAAGTTATGGGCCGCGATGCCGGTTTCCTGGCTCTCAACGGCGCAATTGCAACCGGCGCCGAGGCTGCGATTATTCCCGAAATCTCAACCGAGGTCGACCAGCTTGCCGAACTTATTAAAAACGGCTTCCGCAAGAGCAAGAACTCATCGATAGTGCTCGTTGCCGAAAGCCCGGTAACGGGCGGTGCAATGGGGCTGGCCGAACGCGTTCATCGCGAATATCCCAACTATGATGTTCGCGTTTCGATTCTGGGCCATCTGCAGCGCGGCGGCTCACCTACGGCTACCGACCGCATTCTGGCATCGCGCATGGGCGCGGCGGCAGTCGACGCGCTGATGGAAGACCAGCGCAACGTTATGATCGGTATTCAGAATGACCAGATTGTTTATGTTCCTTTCACCAAGGCCATTAAAAACGACAAGCCGATTGACCGTTCGCTTCTTGAAACCCTTCGCCGACTCTCAATTTAACCCCTCACTATACCAAAAAACAAATGACTGAACTTGAAAAAATCAGCTATGCCCTCGGCATGAGCATGGCCAACAATTTCCGCTCGTCGGGCATCAAGGAACTCGACGTTAAAAAATTCGCCGACGGCCTCAACGCCGCCTTCAACGGCCACGAACTTTCAATGACCTACGATGAGGCCAAGGAAACCATCCGCCAGTATTTCACCGCTATGGAGCAGGAAATGCAGGCTCAGGCAGCTGCCGCGGCTCAGGTTAACGAGCAGGCCGGCAAAGCTCATCTCGAAGCCAACGCCAAGCGCCCCGAAGTAGTTACCCTTCCCTCCGGATTGCAATATGAGGTGCTGACCGAAGGCACCGGCCCTCAGCCTACTGCCCAGGACCAGGTAAAGGTACATTATACCGGCCGCCTCATCGACGGCACTGTTTTCGACAGCTCGGTAGAGCGCGGCGAACCTGCAACCTTTGGAGTTACGCAGGTGATTCCCGGATGGGTCGAAGCCCTTCAGCTGATGAAAGCCGGCTCGAAGTGGCGTCTGCACATTCCGTCGCAGCTGGCCTATGGCCCGCAGGGTGCCGGCGGCGTTATCGGCCCTAACTCAACCCTTATTTTCGATGTTGAGCTTCTCGAAGTTTTAGGCAAATGAAAAAACTGATTGCACTGATCCTTGGAGCAGCCGCTTTGTGCGGTTGCTCCAACGTTTCTAAACCGACCTCGATCAAGGGCCTCTATGAGGATAAGCTGGCAAAGGCCGGTGATTTCAGCGACTCTATAGTTGCCGTTGACGGAACCTTTATCGGAGGTGTTTTCAATAACCGTTACCGTAGTTATTCACACGATCTGATCGGCTCTGACAAGCAGGAAATGCTTCGCGGCATACGCACAGTGCTTGCCGCCGACACGGCAAACCTTTCGTATATCTCCGGCCTTCAGATGGGCATGGAAATCATGGAGATATATCGCGACCATGCTTCGATGGAGAATTTTTCGAAAGAAAAACTTCTCAATGCTATTTCCGATGCCTTTCTGCTCGATTCGCTTAATTTCGAAGAGTTGCGCGAAATGCAGGCCGTGTATCAGCAGATGACAACTACTCTTGAACTTCGCGCCCGGGAGCGCGCCCAGGCCGGCATATATAATTCCGAGGAGGCCCGCCAGAACCGCATGATGGGCGATGCCGTAATTGCCAGATATAAAACCAATCCTGACTTCAGTGCAGTGGGACCCGACGGCCTTCTGCGCAAAACCGTAACTCCCGGTTCGGGCGATGTTATTAACCCGAACCTGCCGGTAACGGTTGCCATTACCGAGCGGCGTGCCGACTCCGGTCAGGTTATCCGTTCGATTGCCCCTCGGGCCGTATTTGCGGGTGAGCCTCAGCATCCGGTGCTTGAATCGGTTCTGCCCTATATGTCGATTGGCGAAACTTCGGTATTCATTGTTCCCTATCGTCTGGCCTACGGCACCCCCGGCGACCCCGAATCCAAAATCGGCCCTTGCGAAACAATTATCGCAGAAGTAACCGTCACTCCCTATAATTGATGATAGACCCGTTATCAAGTGGACAGATAGTCGCCCTGGTCATCGCCATGGTGTGTCTGGCAATTTCCGGCTTCGTGTCGGGAAGTGAAATCGCGTTCTTTTCAATCACGCGCAAAGAGCTCAATGAGGCCGACGAAGCCGACGGCCCCGAATCGACCCTGGGTGTGCGCAATCTTTTGCGCCAGTCCGAGCGATTGCTGGCAACGATTCTGATTGCAAACAACATGGTCAATATTGCCATAGTTGTTCTTACCAATTATGGTCTCGGTCCGGTGTTCAGGAACATGCCGGAGATTCTCAGTTTCGTGTTGCAGACCGTTCTGCTGACCTTCCTTATTCTTCTTTTCGGCGAAATCCTGCCCAAACTCGCTGCGCAACGCACGCCGCTGAAATGGGCGCGCGCAACTGCCGGCGTATGGCGTGTGCTGACCGCTTTTCTGCGTCCGTTCAGCGGATTGCTCGTCAGCAGCTCGGCGATTGTTCACCGTGTGGTTGAAAAGAAGCCGCAGAACATTTCAACCGACGAACTTTCGCAGGCCCTAGAGCTGACCGACGTTGAAAAGCGCGACGACTCGCGGCTGCTTCAGGAAATTCTCCGTTTCGGCGACACAACAGCCAGCGAGGTCATGACTCCGCGCGTTGACATAACTGATATATCAATCGATGCATCATTCAGCGAGGTTCTGGCCGAGGTAAATGAGTCGGGCTATGCGCGTATTCCTGTTTATGAAGGCTCGCAAGACAACATTCGCGGCATTCTTTACTCGCGCGACCTGCTCCCCTATGTTGAAAAGCGCCCCGNCNGTTTCCGCTGGCAGACTCTGCTNCGCNCGGCATNTTTCGTGCCGGAATCGCGCATGATAGACGATCTGCTCGAAGANTTCCGCCGCCGTAAGGTTCACATGGCCATTGTTGTTGACGAGTTCGGAGGCACACGCGGCATAGTTACCCTCGAAGATGTTCTTGAGGAGATTGTCGGCGATATCGACGATGAATACGACGAAGTTGAAAAGACCTATAAGAAACTTCCGGACAATACTTATATTTTCGAGGGCAAAACCTTGCTCAATGACTTTTTCCGCGTAACCGAGCAGGAAGATGAGGCCGAGGAACTCTACGGCCCGGTTATTGAAGACTGCGAAACCCTGGCCGGCATGCTGCTGGCAATCAAGGGTGACTTTCCGCGCGAGAAGGAGAGCCTGGTCTATGGCCGTTGCCGCTTTCTTATTCTCGACATCGCCAACCACCGCATCGTTTCGGTGNGCGTAAAGGTTATGCCCGAAATCCAGCAATGAAAATATTGCGCATTTTGCTACCGGCAGCGCTTTTATGTTGCTGCTCCCGCCCGGCCCCGATTCCGCGTCCGGAGGCTTATCCGCGCGTTGAAGTTTACCNGGCCGNCTATCGCCCGGTCGNTTTCGGACCGNTGGANCTTATGGTCAATGACTCNNCCCGGGTTGATTCGCTTTCGCCCCAATGGTTCAATATTGTTTATCCGGCCTATGGAGTAACGGTTAACTGCACTCTGACCGTTGGCGATGATTGGGCCGACGTTATCGCCAACCGCCGCGAACGCATAGGCCGTAACCTCGGCGACCGGCCGGCGCAGGTTGCCTCGGCTCCNGGCCGCGAGCTGATAGTCGCCCCGACTGCATTATCAACCCCGGTTCAGTTTATAATGACCGATTCGGCCTCATATGTGCTCTCAGGCGTTGCCGTCAGCAGCTGGGGTGCAACTGTTCCACCCGACTCCGTAAAGCCCCAGATAGAGGCTCTGGCGGTCGATTTAGCCCATATTTTGAAATGAACGTGTATATTGCTCCCGGCGGCCGCCGCGTCGTTGACCGGCTTATAGCCCGGGCTGCGGGTTCCGGTGCGAGGGTTATCCACGACCCCGACGGCGCGCCGCTGCTTGTTGATTCGCCATTGCATATTTCCATTTCGCATAGCCGCAACTTCGCGGCTGTAGGGGTGGATCCCGACCGCCGCATAGGCATCGATATCGAAGAGCCGAGGCTCGAGCAGCTGCAACGGGTAATTTCCAAGTTTATGAACCCCGACGAACTTCCGNTNTNGGGCGAGCGTTTGCTTGAGGCCTGGACCTGCAAGGAGGCCGTATTCAAGGCTGCTGGAATCCCGTCGATAGGTTTGGCATCAATCCGCCTGACCGGTCCCACGGAGGCCATAACCCCCGACGGACGCCGCTTTAGGCTGCAAACCGTTGAAACCGCTGACTACACGCTGTCAACCGCCTATGAACGAGATTGAAGAGGAAATCGACCGGCTTTCGGAGCGCATTGATGCGAATCCGGAGGATGCCGACGCGTATTATCGGCGCGGAACCCTGCGCTGGCGCCTGGGGCAACGCGCCGGGGCAATGAGCGACCTGAATCGTGCGGCGGGTCTTGCGCCCGACGGCCCGGCGCCTGTTGCGTTGAGTAACCTCAATGCGATAATGGACTTTTTTAACCCCGACCTCTATAATCCCTGACTCCCTATAAAG
>WFLX010309728.1_pt1 | contig 17452 bp, 14 predicted proteins | sample 4967041 | NCBI WGS metagenome assembly WFLX01 (sample SAMN12857096, study PRJNA449069) | gut metagenome | isolation source: stool from male and female vole | host: Microtus ochrogaster | place: USA:Florida | collected 2017 | reverse complement strand
CCTCACAACGGGGTATGTAACAAAGAAAGGCAAGAAAACTATTGCCACAGGACTGAACGCAACGCTGGAAAGCGGTGAGATGACATGTTTGTTAGGACCAAACGGTTCGGGCAAGTCAACCCTGCTGCGCACGTTGGCTGCATTCCAACCCGCATTGAGCGGATCGGTAGAGATGATGGGCAGAGAACTCAAGAAATACACCAACAAGGAACTTGCACAGGTGGTGAGCGTTGTGTTGACAGACAATTCTGACATCAAGAATATGCGGGCAGAGGAAGTGGTTGCCATGGGCAGGAGTCCATACACAGGCTTCTGGGGCAAACTGAGAGAGAAGGACAAGACCGTGGTGAAGAAGTGCCTGAACTGGGTGGGGATAGAGGATTTGGCAGACAGAAGAATGCAGACGCTCTCAGACGGTGAACGGCAGAAGGTAATGATTGCGAAAGCCATTGCGCAGGAGACGCCTATCATTCTGCTGGACGAACCGACTGCTTATTTGGACTATCCAAGCAAGATTTCCATGATGCTCCTGCTGCATCGGTTGGCAAAGGCATTGAAGAAGACGGTGTTTATGAGCACACACGACTTGGAGCATGCCCTGCAAGTGGCTGACCAAGTTTGGCTGTTGGACAAGGAGTTAGGGCTCACGACGGGATTGCCCGAGGATTTGAGTCTGGACAGCAGCATAGAGCGTTATTTTAGCAAGAGCGGCATGCTGTTTGACCGAGAGTCATGCACATTCTCCATCACTCACGAGACTGCCCGTGAACTCATTGTGGAAGGCAATCCCGACACATTGGCTTATCAGCTGTGTTGCAAAGCACTTGTGCGCAATGGCATCCGTCCCATCACAAGGTCGGAGGCAGATGAAACATGTAAGGATGTGAGCGTGAAGGTGGACGATGAAGCTTTCCACCTCTTGGAGAAAGGAAAAGAGAGCCTCTGCGTCAAGAAGATGGGGCAGATTCTTCGTGCAATAGTTCCAGCCATCACGAAGCATCAGATTTCGGCCATTAGAGAGGCTTCCAACATGAACCAATACGAATAACACCACGTTGCATTTTATGTTCATGAAAAGACTCATTATCATCATATTTACCCTTATAGTTGGTGGCGTGGGTGCAGTTGCACAAGAGACGGAGATGGAACAGGACATGTTTGAAACGATGCGCGAAGGAGACAAGGCTGCTATTGTTGCGGTACACATAGGAGCAAGTGATGCCCAAGGGCGTGAAAGCATTGACCGTTTCAATGCTCGTTTGCGCAAGGCATATCCAGACTACACGTTTCGTGAGGCATGGACTTCGAGAGAACTCATCCAGCGAATGAGCAACAACGGAGTAAGCCACATCGCCACCCCTGACGAACTGTTCGGTCAACTACAAAAGGAGGGGTACACCCATGTGCTGATTCAGTCATCAAACCTTGTGAATTGTGCCGACATGCAGTTCCTGCGACATACGGTTGAAGTTGCACAAACCCACTTCAAACACATGCGGTTGGGAGAACCTTTGCTGACCGACGAACAGGACTATGCAGATGCGGCACAAGCAACGGCAAAGGCTTTTGGTTGTGAGAAGGAAGCTAACGTGCTGATGTGCAGCAGTGACATGGGAACAGAGACTGCACAATTCGCCATGCTGGATTATGCACTGAAAGACCATGAGTTCAAGGGATGGTATGTGGGCACAACAGGCGGATACCCTTCATTGGAAAGCCTCATTCGGCAGCTGAGACATCAGAAGATGAAGAAGGTACACTTGATTCCGTTTGTCTTTGCGGCCAGCACACAAGCAACCAAAACGATGGCATACGAATGGACACAACACCTCCAAAACGCTGGCTACAAGGTGACGGCAGAGGTGCGCTGTTTGTCCGAAGTGGATGCCATCATGGACATCTTTGAGCGACACATCCGCCATGCGGAGAAGTACAGGAGGCTGACAGCGAAGGAACTGAAGTTAATCAGATAAAAGACTCACCACATTCTACATTTCTCCATGGCAAAGCCTTTTCTTGAAATACAGGGACTAACCAAGCGCATCGGGCATCGGGTGCTGTTTGAGGACATATCGTTCACAGTGAATGAGCGCGAGCACATCGGATTGATTGCTAAGAACGGAACGGGCAAGTCAACCCTCTTGAGCATCATTGCAGGCAATGAAGGCAACGATGGGGGGAAGATGGTTTTCCGCAATGACCTGAAGGTTGGTTATTTGGAACAAGCACCCAGCATTGATGCTCACCATCTGAAGAATCACGATGACGAGTATCTACTGCGTTACAAGCAATATCTCACCCAAATGAAAATCACGGCAGAGGAGGCAGAACGCCCCGAGTCGCAACTGAGTGGTGGACAAGTGAAACGTATCGCCTTGGCAAGAGTGCTGGCAGGAGAGCCTGACCTGCTGATTCTGGATGAGCCAACAAACCATTTAGACTTGCAGATGATTGAATGGCTCGAAACCATGTTACGCCGCTCAACGATGGCAATCTTGATGGTGACCCACGACCGCTACTTTCTGGATCGTATCTGCTCCAGCATCATCGAGATGGACAACTCACGCATCTACACCTATCAGGGCAACTACTCCTACTATCTGGAGAAGCGACAGGAGCGCATCAACAACATCAATGCAGAAATAGCACGTGCTAACAATTTATACAGAACCGAATTAGAGTGGATGCGTTCCACCCCATGTGCGCGCAGTTCCAAGGCAAGATACAGGATTGAGTCGTTCTATGAACTGGAAAAGGCGGCTAAACGGCGCATAGAGGAACGGAACGTGAAGTTGGAGATGGGGGGCACCTACATCGGTAACAAGATTTTTGAAGCGAAACACGTATATAAGGCTTTTGGTGACCATGCCATCCTGAAGGACTTCAACTACAGCTTTGCCCGATATGAGAAGTTGGGCATTGTGGGTAATAACGGCACAGGGAAATCAACATTTGTGAAGATGCTCTTGGGAGTGGAGCCACACGACAGCGGCACCATTGAAATTGGAGAAACAGTGCGCTTTGGCTACTACTCACAGCAGGGCATGGCTTTCAAGGACAATCAGAAAGTGATTGATGCCGTAAGAGACATTGCCGAGTATGTCGATATGGGCAACGGGGAGAAACTTTCAGCAGGTCAATTCTTGCAGAACTTCCTCTTCACCCCCGAAGAGCAATACAGCTACATCTATAAACTGAGCGGTGGAGAAAAACGGAGGCTCTATCTGTGTACCGTGCTGATGAAATCGCCCAACTTCCTTATCCTTGACGAGCCAACCAATGACCTTGACATTGTGACACTACAAATCTTGGAGGAGTATCTGAGAAACTTCAAGGGATGCCTCATCATTGTGAGCCACGACCGCTACTTCATGGACCGTGTAGTGGACCACACACTCGTATTTCACGGGAATGGCGAAATCCAAGACTTCCCTGGCAGTTACAGCCAATACCGCGACTGGAAAGAGCAGAATGAGAAGCCAGCCACACCCGAGAAGCCTCAAGCGAAGCCTGAGAAGATGCAGGAAGGAAGAAACCAGAACAGGGCAAGAAAACTCACGTTTAAGGAGCGTCAGGAATACACCCAACTGGAGAAAGACATTGCTGCACTTGAGGCAGAAAAGAAACAGATTGAGACGGCACTCTGCGGAAACACCACCTCCATTGAAGAGATAACCCAAATGAGCAAACGCCTTCCCCTTCTCTCCGAAGAATTGGAAGAGAAAGAAATGCGCTGGCTCGAACTATCAGAATTTGCATAACAATGAACATCACTTCAGCCACTTACATTGGGTCGAAACCAACCCACACACAATGCCCGCAAGACCAACGTCCTGAGTACGCTTTCATCGGACGAAGCAATGTGGGCAAGTCATNGCTCATCAATGCACTGACAATGCGNAGGAATCTGGCTCTCACCNCTTCCACTCCAGNAAAAACCATGTGCATCAATCACTTCCTCATCAACAACGAGTGGTATCTGGTTGATTTGCCTGGCTATGGCTATGCTCAACGCGGCAAAAAGGAAATGGAAAAGTTGAAGAACATGATTAGCAACTACGCATTGGAGCGCGAGCAACTGACATGCCTCTTCGTACTAATCGACATCAGGCACGACCCACAAAAGGTAGATCTGGCATTCCTTCACTTCTTGGGCAGTCATGNAGTGCCCTTCGCCATAGTCTTCACCAAAGCAGATAAACTATCAGTCTCAAAAGTCAAGCCCGCAGCACAGAAGTACCTGGCCACCTTGCAGGAAGAGTGGGAAGAATTGCCCCCCCACTTCATTACCAGCGCAGCCAGCAAACTGGGGAGAGAAGAGATTCTCTCCTACATAGAGAACATCAATAAAAACTTCTGAAAAAGCACTCAGGACACCTTCCTGAGTGCTTTTTTTATTCCAAATTTTGTCTGATTAAGAAATAATCCCTACTTTTGCACATCCTTTAGGACAGCACATCTTTTGGTTGTGTACAAAGCGTTGTCGTGAAGGACTCATCTCATTCAAATTACTTCCAAGTAAAACATAATCAGCAACTGAGTAGATTGGTGCTTTAGTAGTTTAGTGATGCTTACGACCACTAATCCGCTACAAATACGGACACCTGCAAACAACGAACACACATATATAATATGTACAAATTAGAAGAACTGAACCACAAAGAGAAAGAAGAGCTTGTAGATATTGCGGCAGAGTTAGGCATCAAGAATGCCAACAAAATGGACGAGACGGAACTGAGACTGACCATCATCGATGAGCAGGCAGCAAACTTTGCCTCGACAGCTGCAACGGAAAAAGCGACTCGCAAACGCACACGCGTCAGTGTAAAGAACGTGGACCGCGTCTATTCAGCCAATCAGGAAAAAGTCAAAAAGATTGACAAGACCATGAAGATTACGAAGGACGAGTCCCTGTTTGCCGACCTTTCAGACGAGGAGAAAGCCATGCTCACACCTGCCACAGCAACACTGGAGGAAGCTCCCAACACAACACCAAACGAGCCAGTGGCTGCTGCACCCAAGAAACGGGGACGCAAGCCAAAGGCTGTCGTTGAAGCAGAAAAGCTGGAGGGAATACAAGAGGAAGCACCAGCAGAGACACTTCAAGCACCCGTAGAGCCCAAGAAACGAGGGCGCAAGCCAAAGGTCAAGGTGGAGGAAGAGGCTAACACCCAGCAAGAGCCACCTATCAAGACGGAAGAAGCCGTGATTCCAGAAACAGCGTTCGAGTCAACGGAAGAGAATCACCAGCCAACCATCTACACCACGACAGATACCTCCCCTAAAGCAGATGAAGAGGACTTCATTATCATTGAGGACATTCCAAGCGAGGCAGAATGTTATCAGCCCATGGAAATCTTCCCCCCTTATGATGAGCCGAACAGCATGGGACAGAACTACGTCGCCCCTGCTGCCCACGAAGCCTTTGAAGCACCACTGCCCTATGCCAAGAAAGAATACATACAGAAGGAAAAGCCTTACGAGTTCGACAACATCATCCGTGTGAGCGGTGTGCTGGAGACAATAGAGAACTACGGATTCCTGCGCAGCAGCGACTACAACTACCTCCCTTCGCCCGACGATGTATATGTAAACATGCAACAAATCAAGCACTACGGTCTGAAGACAGGAGATGTGGTCGATGGTTTTGTACGTCCTCCCAAAGAGGGTGAGCGCTTCTTCCCACTGGNAAGCGTAGAGAANATTAACGGCTGNGAACCANCCNGCGTGCGAGNNCGCATAGGATTCGAGTTCCTCACCCCACTCTTCCCTAACGAGAAATTCAAGCTCTGCAAAGGGTTCAACGACAGCAAGTCATCACGCGTTGTTGACCTCTTCTCGCCCATCGGAAAAGGCCAGCGCGCACTCATCGTGGCACAACCCAAAACGGGTAAGACCATGCTGATGAAGGACATCGCGAACTCCATTGCAGCCAACCATCCCGAGGCATATCTGATGATGCTACTTATCGACGAACGCCCTGAAGAAGTGACAGACATGGCTCGCACCGTAAACGCCGAGGTGATAGCCTCCACCTTCGATGCACCAGCAGAGAATCACGTGAAGATAGCCGGCATCGTATTGGAGAAAGCCAAGCGTATGGTGGAATGCGGACATGATGTCGTCATCTTCCTCGACTCCATCACCCGTCTGGCACGTGCCTACAACACCGTTTCGCCAGCATCGGGCAAAGTGCTTTCAGGCGGTGTGGACGCCAACGCCCTCCACAAGCCCAAGCGTTTCTTCGGTGCCGCCCGCAACATTGAAAACGGCGGTTCGCTCACCATCATCGCTACAGCCCTCATCGACACAGGCTCCAAGATGGATGAAGTAATCTTCGAGGAATTTAAGGGTACAGGCAACATGGAACTGCAGCTCGACCGCAGCCTTGCCAACAAACGCGTCTTCCCGGCAGTCAACCTGACCGCATCTTCAACACGCCGCGACGACCTGCTGCAAGACCCGACCACCCTCAACCGCATGTGGGTGCTCCGCAACCACCTCGCCGACATGAACGCCATGGAAGCCATGGACTTCGTGATGAAACAAATAGAACGCACCAAGAACAACGAAGAGTTCCTCATCAGCATGAACGGATGAACCTACCAACAGCATACAAGAGGAGCCGCTCCCATCGGAGCGGCTCTTTTTTTATTCAGAAGCACAGACAAAAAGGCTATTCCCCATGTTCACAGCGTTCCATATACAGCTTCACATCCTTATGGTTGCGGAACGAATCGGGCGCACGCCCATAAATCTCATCAATCTGCGGCGTGGTGGTGGGAAAGCCAAACTGATTATAAGCATTGTCACACAACACCAAGAAGTAGGTGATGCCCAACACATTGTCATAATTAGCCACAACAAAGTCAGTCTCCAACTTATCAATGGCGATACGAAGGCTACCTTCCACCTCGCCCAACTGCCGAAGAATCTCATCCTCCTCATAACCATCCAAAATCATCTGCGTCTGCTTGCGTGGCAACTCCCGAAGCATGAACATCAAAGAGTCGCGTTCCGTCATGAAGGCATAAAACTTGTCGTTCAAAGGAGTTCCCTCCACCTTCATCGCATTGTTCAAATCTATCACATGGATATTACCCTCCTCCAAAATAATGGGGATGTTGTCACCGCCATTTCCAAAGAACATCCTCACACACATGACAGAATCCACAGGACCACTCATCGAAAAAGCCCCATGCAAGATGCGGCACGAATCCACCGCCTTCGTATCGTCTCCCCCCATCGGGCGCAGATACACCATATCGCCATCGCAGAACGACCGCATGGAGATGCCCGATATATTATAATTGGTAGAGCACGCCCCCAATACAGTCGCAAGGGCTATCGTCAGAAAAACATTACATAGACATTTCATATTGCAAAAGTACGAAACCTCCCCCACCCCCACAAACGATTCAGCACTTCTTCGCCCACAATTATGTTTTTTTAACCCGAACAGCGCACCCGTCACCACAACACCCAAATTGCAACAGAAGAGCACCCAAAAATCGATGTCCCCGACATCGACCAATCGGAGTCCCCGACATCGGTTGGTCGGAGTCGGGGACTCCGATTCAGAGGCTGTGGAAGCACACCTATTGTATTCTATCCGCCCACCTTTCTAAATCTCTTTCCATTTTTGATATTTCGTCCACACTTGATTTCTCCTTTCATCACTTTTCCCTACCTTTGCCAAGTCACCCCCTTGCCGAAAACCTTTTACGGAACGGAGTGGACAGATACACATTATATATAATAAGGGGCGTATCTTGTGTTTTGGTTTTGGCGATTTACTGAACATTCAACAGCGATATGAAAAAACAACCTGATGATTTGCATCCATCGACAAGATGCAAGTATCTCGCCTATGCCACAGCCCAAATCCGCCACATGAAAGAATTGGGACGTTTCGGCTCGGCGAGAAACCACGCCTGCGCCTGCCGACGATTCGCAGACTACCTGAACTGCATCGGCAAGAAGGACATCACCTTCACAAAGATGAGACAGGCTCTGATAGCCGACTTTGAAAGATGGCTGCGGTCTCAAGGCATCTGCCGCAACACCTCCTCCTGCTATCTTCGCTCCCTGAGTTCCGTATGGAACAAGGCGGTGCGAGACGGGCTTGCCACTGACAACCCCTTCGTCGGCACCTATCGGGGTGTGGCAAAAACCCACAAACGCGCCCTGCCTCCCGATGGAATCTCCCGCCTCCACCATCTGAATATCGAAGCAAAGCTGACAGACCACGGAAAGAAAACTACAAGCAAGAAAGCCCGACAACACATCAAACGGCTCATGCTTTTCCGCGACCTCTTCCTCTTCAGTTTCTGTTCCCGCGGCATCACCTTCATCGACATGGCATTTCTCCGCAAGACCGACCTGAAAAGCGGCACCATCACCTATGTGCGCCGAAAGACAGGACAGCGCATAACGGTCCAAGTGGAACCACTCATGAGAGACATCCTCAATCGCCACCCAACCGATTCGCCCTACCTGCTGCCCATCTTGAAGGAGCTGAAGGACGAGCAAGAAATGTATCGGCAATATCAGAATGCCTTGCATCTCTACAACAAGTCGCTCAAGGAACTGGGCGAGATGATTGGCGGCCTACAGCGCTCCCCCTACGTCAGACGGCACAGCTGGGCCACCATGGCGAGGACTTACGACCTGCCCGTCTCTGTCATCAGCCAAGCGTTAGGGCATGACTCCATCCGCACAACCGAAATCTACCTGATGTCGCTCGAAGGCAACATCATANACAAGGCCAACCACGCTATGCTGGAAAGCGTATTCAATGNGAAAAANTCCCCCAAACATGCCACANCACCCNAAAAACAAAATTGCTCCACCTCTTCGTAAGAGGTGNAGCAATTACGATACAAAGGTAATGATTTCTATTGGATAATCAATGTTTTTATCCCTGCCTTTTTGCAAAAAAGAGGAATTTACGACTGAATTTTCTTTTTTAGGGGCACCTGCACCGCCCTTTTGTTCCACTTGATGGATAATTCTGCCAAATGGGTGTACAAAGACAAGAAACGCATTTTTTATAACAGATCCTGTTCTTAAATGGTGAAGTATCACCCAGTTATACGACAGCTCCACCTCTTACGAAGAGTTGTACTTGAAATGTGCATCTATTCCAGATGACGAGCATTGCAGACAGGTTCGGACATGGGACNGGTANNGAGAGTATTTGNCTCTTGNANCNCCTCNTAAACGGCTGAAACGTCGGTGTTCCGAGCTATCGGGTAATCAAGAAAATGCAACATCGCCCTCTTGCAGGGTAAGGAGAAGTTATGCCCCAACATTTCAAACAAGAACAGCACCAAATCTACTGGTATCTCATGCTCCATCTCGACCCCTCGGGTATCGACAAGATGCTCCAGTACGAGAACGGGCTACGCAAATCACAAGGTGAACCCACCTTCCTGTCACTCATCCCCTTCCTCTTTCTGGGAAGAGCCGTTTCCGAAAGGCGGCAACCGACAGAAGAGAACAAAGAAGGAAAGAGAACCCTGAAACAGAAAGGCAAAATGGGCAATGGTGAGACGGACGACCACAACACGCTCCGTAACTATCTACACGACTTCGTCTTCATCCAGTCTTCCAAGACAGAGATTGACAAGATTTNGAACCGTGACTNNAACCGCAACGGTCGTCTTCACCTGCACTACTGCCGCACCCGTGAAGGCAAACCCATCAGGCTGANAGAGAAGGAGATGACACCATTTATTGCTCTCTTCGTCGAGCAACACCAGCGGTTCTCCTTCCGACCCTTCGGACCAGAAACGCTCCAGCAGCAAACGGTACACATCAAAAGAGGACTCTTCAAGGACTACACCGCCACCGTCATGAAAGTTCGCCAAACTTCGGATGGCATTAAGCTCACGCTCAGCATCCCCGTGTTCAACAACGAGTTCACGCTGGACCTATACGACTGCACAGACCTTGATGTGGATGTGCCAGGTGGAGAACTCAACCATGCGTTCAGCCCCTACTTCCTGCAAAATATGGAGCAAGAACTCTTCGGCATCCTCCGCAGGAAAGTCTTCCGCAGGGAAACACCGCAGACCCAGCACGAAGACCAGCAACGGCTCAACTCCTACAGCGTTTTCAACTACCTGAAGTTCGACGACATAACACAGCAGACCCATTTCCAAACCCTGATGCTGCTTTGCGCCACCCTTCGCAGGGACAAGCCCGCCAAAGACGCTCTTGTCCGCGAACTGAAAAACGCACTGCCAAATCCACAAGCGCCTACCACCGACGAGGAAGCCTTCATCACCGCCATCCTCTTCGCCGCGACCAAACAAGGCAGCCTCCGCAAAGCCGCCAAAGAATACTGTCAGGGGCACGAAGCAACCTCCGCGTCCCTCTTGCATATCATGCCCCTCATCAAAGAAATCAGAACAAGATAATTCTCAACTATATAATATATGCCTCTCGGCATCAAGCCCCTTCTGCACCAAATTCGCTCCTGCGACCTTCACATCCTCTCCCCACAGGCACTCTGTTCCCTGCGAGGCATACTTGGTTTGAAGCGGTATCTGCCTAACCAATCCAATTGGGTCGGCGAGATATACGCGACAGCGGAACAATGCTACGACAAAGCCGCCACTGCCGAAGACAAGCGGCAATGGCTCACAGCCCTCTACCGCATGACAGGCGTGTTCACTCCGCTGATGCCCACCGACTGCTACACAGAAGACGAGTGTGACGAACGGTTCGATGACCTGCTGGCAGATGGCATCCAACCTGACGACACCCTGCTCTGCTACCGTATGCACCGCAACCCCGTCTTCCATACACCCTGCAACCGACGGTTGCGCACCGCCTTTCTGAACCGCTGTCACCAATGGACAAAAGACCTCACCGAAGCCAACCCCACGATGTGGTTCTCGCTTCCTCTCCCCGAGCGTCTCCACCGCCTTTGGCTGCTCGCAGTCACCGACTACAAAGCCACCCTCCATTTTGGAAGTTCCACCCCCGTTGCAACCCCTAAAGAGACGGGTAGCATCCTTCCCCACCACTGGCAGAACATACTCGAGTGTTTCTACCACTGCACCCAGCAGTTCCACCACATCAACCAACCCGATGCAGAGACCCTTACAGCCTACTACTGGACTCTCTGCCAGCTTTTCCCCGATGCCAACGGCGTCAATGCTGAAGCCTACGATGAGTTCTTCATCCGCTTCAACCGTACTCTCACCACCCTCACTCCCGGCACCGACGACTGGTGGCAACTGATGGAGATTGAAGTCCATCATCAGAAGGATGCCGCCAAGCACTACTGCCGCCACAGCCTTCCCGACCTCTCCCTCCTCTCCTCTGCCAGCATGCACGACTTCCGCATGACCTTCTACCATTGGGAGAATCAAGACTCCGACCGCATCGACATTCAAGACATACAGGACATGAAGGTCTACGCCCAAGAATGCGCCGAACGCCTCCTTCCCCCACTTGACAAAATACTATCCCACAAACTCTCCCTTTCCCCCCAACTGGAGACCGAGTACCTCCTCACCCTCTTCCTCACGTTGAGAATGGCAGAGTTGGAAAATGTGCTGTCCAGCGTTACCGACCGCATCATGGACCACCTCCCTCAACTGCCAGCCTCTCGTCCCAAAACCCACCTGCAAACACACCTGCACATCTACACCAGCGACGACCTCCTCTTCGCCGAAGCTTTCGACACCACCTCGACTTGGCTTCCCCGAACCCTCACCGAGGAGGACCGCTACATCTGCCAATATCTACAGGAATCGCACGAACTGCTATTAGAGCAGTATTAGCCCCGACGTTCCCAACGCTATAATCAAACCACCATCGGTACGACATCTCTGCCAAATTCGGCTTAAATGTCATAAACTGGTTTATTTATATGAATGCCTGTGGATAGAACAGCAAATCACATGGACATGAACAAANAANNAGACCCATTNAAACNCGCCCNTAAANTGGGGGGGGGTAAATCGTTCGTCGAATCTCGAACTGTACAGANTTATATGCATGTGCATGATAGTGGCTCACCATTGTGTCGTCAACTCTGGTCTAATCAGCGTAGATCCGATTACACATCAAATCGTGGGACCGCTGGGTGAAAACCCAACAGACATCAAAAACCTTTTGTTATGGGCGTTTGGAATGTGGGGAAAAACTGGCATTAACTGTTTCTTGATGATAACAGGGTATTTCATGTGCAAAAGCACAATAACCCTTCGCAAGTTCATCAAACTCATCATGTGGATACTGACATACAAAATCGTGATTTATGCAGTGTTTCTTGGTTGTGGCTATGAATCACCTTCATTGAAAAGCACGATTCGCGCATTGATGCCAGTTTGGGGATTTAATTCCAATTTTGGGAGTTGCTTCATAGGCTTTTGGCTCACCATTCCATTTTGGAACATCCTAATAAAAAACATGAACAAAAGACAGCATGAAACGCTGTTGCTTCTGCTATTGGGCATGTACACAGTTCTCGGAAGTGTTCCTAAATTCCACATCACATTTAATTATGTCACGTGGTTTGGGGTGATATATTTGATTGCGTCATATGTTCGCTTATATCCCCACCCTCTCATTCACAATAAGCGTTTCTGGATGCACATGACATTCTTGACTGTTTTCATGGCAATCTTCAGCATGGTTCTGATGTCGTATTTATTTGGTTCCAAAAACCCCATGTTCTTTGTCAGCGACTCCAACAAGATTCTTGCTGTTGCAGNTGCNGTGTCTTCATTCCNGTGGTTNAANAATATNAATNTAAGCTATAATANANTNATAAACGTGATAGNTNCCTCAACATTCNGCGTGCTGCTGATTCATGCAAATTCAGACACGATGAGACAGTGGCTGTGGAAAGACGTGGTTGATTGCATCGGACATTACAATCTCCCTCCACTGCAACTGATATGCTATTTCTCCGCATGGGTCATCCTTATATTTGCAGTTTGTACACTCATTGACAGGATTCGCATAAAGACAATAGAAGAACCATTTTTCAAGTGGTTCGACAAGAAAGACATCAATAAACTTCTGATATGGGAAAAGAAATAATTACAGTGACTTCTCCCCTGCTTCCGAATCTGGAAGAGTTCGGCGAGTGCCTTAAACAGATTTGGGACAGCAAGTGGATTACCAACAACGGAAGTTTCCACCGACAGTTGGAAACGGAGTTGGCTGCATACTTGAAAGTGCCATACATCAGCTTGTTCACCAACGGCACGCTGCCATTGATAACAGCTCTCCAAGCATTGCGCATCACGGGTGAGGTCATCACCACGCCCTATAGCTTCGTGGCGACCACCCACGCCCTATGGTGGAACGGCATCAAACCGGTGTTCGTGGACATAGACCGAAAGACGGGAAACATCGACCCAAGTCGCATAGAGGCGGCCATCACCCCGAAGACGACAGCCATCATGCCTGTACACGTCTATGGCAAGCCCTGTGACACGGATGCCATTCAAGCGATAGCCGACAAATACGGTTTGAAGGTCATCTACGATGCAGCCCACGCCTTCGGTGTGGAGTTCAACGGAGAGAGCGTCCTGAATGCTGGCGACGTATCCACGCTCTCCTTTCACGCGACCAAGGTGTACAACACGATTGAGGGCGGCGCGCTGGTAATGCACGACGAGAAGATGAAGAAGCGCANCGACTATCTGAAGAATTTCGNTTTTGCTNNCGAAACGNANGTCGTCGCCCCAGGCATCAACAGCAAGATGGACGAAGTGCGGTCGGCATACGGCATGCTGAACCTGAAGCAGGTGGACACAGCCATCGAGGCTCGCCACTTAGTCGCAATAAAGTACCGCAATGCCCTGCGGAATGTCGAGGGCATCGAGTTTTGGGACGACCTTCCGGGCGTGAAGCACAACTACAGCTACTTCCCCGTCTTCGTGGACGCGGAGAAGTACGGCATGACCCGCGACGAGCTTTACTTCAAAATGAAGGAACAGAACGTGCTGGGGCGCCGCTATTTTTATCCGCTCATCAGCAACTTCGCGCCCTACAGAGGATTGCCGAGCACAACGAAAGAGAACCTGCCCGTGGCTACGAAAATGGCGGAGGAGGTTATTTGCCTGCCTATGCACCACGCATTGGGTGAGGAGGAAATCAACCGTGTACTTGAACTGATTGTCCGATAAACACATGAAAAAACTATCTGTCATGGCGGAAGGGATACGCCCGTCACTCACGCGCACATTGTTCAACATGGCAAAGGCTTACGATGATGTCATAGACTTCACGCTGGGAGACCCTGATGTTCCCACGCATCAGTGTATCAAGGACGCAGGATGCCGAGCCATACAGGAAAACCATACAAGATATTCACAAAATGCCGGCCTGTTGGAACTCAGGAAAGCCATTGCCGACTATTATGTTCGCAAAGAACAACTGCCCTATGACCCTGTATCTGAGATAATCGTGTCAGTAGGAGCTATGGAGGGTCTGTATCTTGCTCTGTTAGCAATAACGAATCCAGGAGACGAGTTCATTATTCCTGTACCGTATTACGTAAACTATGGACAGATGGTACACATGTGTGGCGGTGTGCCTGTTGTTATAGACATGCAATCTGACGAACCGCTAACTTTTAGGGTAGAAGACATTGAGGGAGCCATTACCTCAAGAACAAAAGCCATAATAATAAACACTCCCTCCAACCCTTCTGGAAAAATCATCCCATGGAACAAACAGGAAAGAATCGCGGAATTAGCCAAGAAGCATGATCTTTTCGTGATTTCTGACGAGGTTTATAAGAGTCTAATCTATGGTGATACAAAGTTCAAGAGCATCGTGTCAATAGACGGAATGCGAGAACGCACCATAGTAACAAATAGTCTTTCAAAAGAGTTCTGCATGACAGGATGGAGGGTTGGCTATGTGCTTGCCAATAGGGATATTGTCGCCAACATGACAAAGATGCAGGAGAATATCTGTGCCTGCGCCCCTCTTCCTTCTCAATATGCCGCAATTGAAGCATTGAGCGGAAAGGAAGATTACAGCGCAAGCATGAGGTCCATTTTTACGGAGCGGCGTGATGTCTTGGTTGAAGGCATAAACTCGATTAACGGGCTTTCATGTGTTCCTCCAGATGCCACATTCTATCTCATGGTCGACATATCCAAAACAGGCATGAAATCATTTGATTTTGCGTGTAAGCTGCTTGAANAGGCTCATGNCGCTGTTGTCCCTGGAGTGACGTACGGACAGGGCTGTGACTGTTACATCAGGATAGCATTCACCCTAAATGTTGACAAAATTAGACAGGGAGTTCTGCGTATTGCAGAATTCATGAAACAATTTTCAAAATCTGCAACATGAAGCGATTGTTAATGTTAGGTGGAAGCCTATACCAGACTTATGCGATTAAGGAAGCAAAGAAACAGGGATACTATGTAATCACAGCAGATTACCTCCCTTCNAACCCTNGTCATAAGTTTGNAGACGAATACCATAANGTGAGCNCTACAGACAAGAGTGCTGTTTTGGAACTGGCAAGCAACCTTAAAGTAGACGGGGTTGTGGCATACGCCTCTGACCCCGCAGCTCCCACTGCGGCATACGTGTGTGAGAAACTGGGGCTGCCCACATCGCCATATAAATCTGTCGAAATTCTTTCAAACAAGGACCTATTCAGGGACTTCCTACAAAAAAACGGCTTCAATTGTCCTAAAGCAATGGGATTCACGTCATACGAAGACGCTCTTGCTCACATAGATGAGTTCAGTCTGCCTGCCATGGTGAAACCCGTGGACTCATCTGGCAGCAAAGGAATAAACAAGATGACAGATAAGCACCAGTTGAAGACTTTCGTTGAAGATGCCCTAAACTATTCGCGCAGCAAACGGTTTCTCATAGAAGAGTTCATCATCAAGAAAGGTCATCAAATATCGGGCGACGCCTTTTCCGTGAATGGCAGGCTTGTCTTCCACTGTCTCGGCAACGAGTTCTATGACCCGAACTGCGACAAAGACTTTGCCCCTCTCGGTGAGTGCTGGCCTTTCCAGATGAACCACAAATACATTGAAGATCTGGAACAACAGCTTCAGAGACTGATGAAGCTTCTTGACATGAAATCAAACGCATACAATGTGGAAGCTATCGTAGGTGAGGATGACAAGGTGTATCTTCTCGAACTCGGGGCACGATCAGGAGGTAGCCTAATTCCTCAGGTTATAGAGCACGCAACAGGGGTCAACATGGTAGCCTGGGTTGTCCAGGCCGCANCGGNGGATTNCATTGACCTGTCAATNCTCGACGGGCAGAAAGAAATGCCAATCAACNGACACNGGTCCAATTACATGGTGCATNCAAACGCAACGGGAAAATTCAAGTCTATCTCTTTTAACGGGGATTTCGAGAGGAAACATCTTGTGGATTTTGTCAATGACCTGCACACAGGGGATGAGGTTCACCGTTTCAGGGACGCGCAAGACTGCATCGGTGAATTCATACTGAAGTATGAAAGCATGGAGCAGATGTTTGAGGTGATAAAGAACATGGAAACATATATAAATGTTGAGGTAGAATGAAAAATATTGTGATTGTAGGAATATCCGATACTGCAGATAGAATCATCTTGTTCATAGAGAGANATAAACTCTTCAATGTTTTGNGATGTGCGGTAAACAAGCCTTATGTCCCCCAAGAGGGTCGCGTTATATTGGGGGGGGTAAAAAGAAAGGTTTGGGCATTGGAAGAGTTGGACAAATATATTGACAAAGAGAATGACCTGCTGTTTGTTGCTGTTTTATGGAATCGCCTAAACGCTGATAGGCGGTCTTTGTATGAGAAGGTGAAAAATATGGGATATAAGATGGCAAATATTGTTTCTCCACATGCAATGGTAAGAGGTGAATTGAAGGGAGACAACTGCTGGATATGTGATAGTGTGGTTGTCCAAGAACATGTAGTATTAGGCAACAATACTTTCATCATGGATAAAGCTATAGTAGCGCATAGGTCGATAGTGGAAAACCATGTATTCATTGCTGCTAATGCTATGGTTTGTGGATCGGTTGTCGTTGGGGAGCAAAGCTATGTGGGGGTAAATGCAACTGTATTTGATGAAGTACACATTGGCAAGAAATGTCTGATAGGAGGGGCAACAATTGTGAAACGCAATATACCTGATTGTTGTGTGGTGAAGACACCGGCTAACATGATGGTCCTAAAAGAGTATCCAGAGGACGTTATAGAAACAAAATGGATGGCGCACCATAATAGGCGCTAATCTGTAAGTATCTTGCGGATGAAAGAAATTGGCGGGTATCTTAATCTCGAACTATCAAGTCATGGCACATTTCCCCATGCGGGCGGAGTGTTGCTCAATAGCGGAAGCAATGCGCTAGAGTATATACTGCGTACGCTTGTTGATATAAAGTGTGTGTGGTTGCCCTTCTTCACCTGCCATATTCTTACAAAACCTTTTGTC
>WFLX010037243.1_pt1 | contig 17454 bp, 14 predicted proteins | sample 4967041 | NCBI WGS metagenome assembly WFLX01 (sample SAMN12857096, study PRJNA449069) | gut metagenome | isolation source: stool from male and female vole | host: Microtus ochrogaster | place: USA:Florida | collected 2017 | reverse complement strand
CTGTAAGATCATAAATTGAGTCGATTATGATTTGACTTGGTTTATATTCCTTGGCTTTAGCCAACACCCCACTTTTCTGAAGGAGACAAGAGACGAGAAACGTTTTATCCGTAGAAGCTGTTTCATCTGCTATAAGACTATCTAGTAATGGAACTCCTTCCCTTAAAGGAAGTTTACTTTGTGGGTCCAAGGTACTGTTTAGGGCATGAGCCTTTTCAAGGAGAGCATATAGATGAAAAGGAGTGGCGCCAACCCTTTTAAAAAATATTGCAGCCTTATCTGCTTCGATCACGGCATTATGATAATCGTAGGTTTCCGAATATACATCATAAGCCAGTTCATGAGCCTTTCCCATCCAGAAAGTATCAGCGGCTTCATGGGATAGGTCAATAGCATTCAGTGCCTCCCAAAGACCCTGCCTATAATCCATGACATACGTATAGGCGAGGCCGGCATAGTATCGGGATTTCATCTCATTCTTGATATCCTTTCTTTTGTGGAACACTTCATTGGCCCATAGCAAGGCGGAATCGGGCTGCAGAGGTATATAGCATTTATCTTTGGCCATCATGAGGAGCATGGCATAGCGGGCCTTATCGAAATCTGTCGTCAAGGTCGATTCAGGCAGTTCCTGAAGAATATTCAAAGCTGAATCAGGAGCAGTAGCCATGAGTTCTTCAAGTCCATCAAGGCGCATATCGTGTTTCTCATGACAGGCCCCCATGAGAAGAACAATGATTATCAGAGTTATAAAACGCATTACTGGTTAGTTTTATGGTATTAGAGAGNANACCCTCCCCAATTTCANGGCAAAGTTAGTAATTTTTTTCAAACCTCANCNGATTTCCATCACACAAGTTTTANCAACNACTCAAAATATAGAATGTTNCAAATTTACTCATAAAATCTGAAAAACTCAATAACTCTATGACAGAAAATTTTTGGATATACTTTTCGTTGGGCAGTGGATTGCATAAATACTCAAAATAAGAAAGAACTCGTCCCAACAGGCGGATTCCTTTGGATTTTCTCANATNTGAGGCTATTATTCCTTTGGATTTTTTCTAAAAATGGGCGATTATTNCTTTGGATTTTTACAAAGCATTGATTATCATTATTTTCAAAATAATGATATTTTATGGTATATTTTACAAGAAGTATTGATGCCCATCTTTTCAAAGGACAGTTTCCCCACGGCGTAAACACTGATTACACGTGTGGCAAGCGCTTTCCGCCGCCTCCGTGAAAAAGTGGAAAAAAATTTGGAATTAGGGAATAATAGCATTAACTTTACACCCTGAAGCGACATTCTCGCTAAGGCAAGTTTTGGAGGTCGCTCCTTGAATCATCTATACAATAATTCAGAATTATGGAAAAGACACACGACAGACTTATACGATTCGACTGGGCTATCAAACGATTGCTCAGACACAAGGCCGACCATACCATCCTCAATGGCTTCCTCAGTTCGCTGCTCGGCCGTGAAATCCGTATCGTAAGAATCTTGGAGAGCGAGGGAAACAAGCAGTCGGCCGATGATAAATACAACCGCGTCGACATTCTCGCTGAAAACGAGAACAAGGAGAAGATTCTGATTGAGGTTCAGAATGATAACGAGACATCCTTCTTCCACCGCATGTCGTATGGGACATCCAAGCTTGTCACTGAATATATAAAAGAAAGTGATGACTATGATGTTATTCCGAAGATATACAGCATCAACATCGTATATTTCAACCTTGGAGCCGGAGATGATTATGTGTATCACGGCACCACTCAATTCATCGGACTTCACGACGGTAAGCCTCTCGGGCTTACGGGAAGAATGAAGAAAAAATACGATATAAGTGCCGTGCATGAAATATTTCCTCAATACTATCTCTTGAAGGCCGATGACTTTGACCGATGGTCGCAGGTGCCTCTTGATCAGTGGATGTATTTCCTGAGTACCAATACNATACCNGAGAATGCCACGGCTCCCGGTCTNCANGAGGCGAGGNCGCAGCTTCGTGTTGACTCGCTTGATGAGGAGGCGCGCCGGGCATATTTCAGCCATCTNGACTCNATCAGAAGNGCANGAAGTGTGGTATACACGGCCTTTGATGAGGGAATGTATAAAGGGGAAGAAATTGGTATGGAAAAAGGCATAGAGATTGGCAGAGAGGAAGGAAGAGAAGAAGGCCGAGCGGAGGGAATCGAAATCGGTGTACGCAAGACAGCCCTGAATATGCTACACGAAGGGTTTGAAGCCGATATGATTCAAAAAATGACCGGTTTGAGCCAAGAGGAAATTGAAAGTCTCTTGTAACCAACACCGACCTCCCCTACGGCCTATAGAGTAAATTAAGAATTACCTATAGAGTAAATTAAGAATTAGGAGCTTTGCTTTGAAAGAGTTTGATTAATTTTGTGGCCTTAACACTTAATTTTTTGAAATGGGAGATAAAATATCACAGAACATGCACACGGAAGAGCATGAGGGACATCACCATCATGGGTTGGGGCATCACCATCATCACCATGTGGAGGTGGATTCGCTGAATAAGGCGTTTATGATTGGGATTGGGCTGAATGTGGCCTACGTGGTGGTGGAGGCGATTTTCGGCTTCATTTACGACTCTATGGGTCTGCTNTCGGATGCGGGTCACAACCTCAGCGATGTAGCCGCACTGCTCATTTCTTTGGTGGCTTTCAAAATGGCCAACAAAGCAGCCACAAAACGCTATACCTATGGCTATCGGAAGGTGACGGTGCAGGCTTCGCTCACGAATGCCCTACTCCTTTGCATCGCCGTGGGTGCAATCTTGCTCGAATCTATCCGCAAACTCGCTCACCCGGAGCCTGTAGATGGCGATGCTATCGCATGGGTTGCGGCTGCCGGCGTGATAGTGAACGGCATCACTGCATGGCTCTTCCTGAAGGATAAGGAGAAAGACCTCAACGTGAAGGGGGCTTTCATGCACATGGCGGCCGACACGCTCGTTTCGATCGGCGTGGTAGTGTCGGGTATCGTCATTCGCTTCACCGGATGGTATCTCATCGACCCGATCGTGGGTATCGTAATCGCGCTCTTTATCGCTGTCTCGTCGAAAGACCTGCTCGTGGAGAGTGTGAGAATGACTCTCGACGGTGTGCCGCAAGGTGTTGACTACGACAAGGTTAAGGCTACAATTGAAGGAATCGACGGAGTGCGCAACGTGCATCATCTGCACATCTGGCCTTTGAGCACAACAGTGACGGCGATGACTACCCACGTGATNGTAGACGACTCTTCGCATATCGACACAATCATTCACGAGATACGCGAGGCTATGGAGGAGATGAATATCCAGCACAGCACGATCGAGGCTGAGACCCACCGCGATGAATGTGGATGCGACAACTGCATATAATCTTGACAGCCACAAAAATATCAACCCCCTCGGCGAGCTTCTGATCTTGCCGAGGGGGTTGCTTTTAGGTTGAGATTAGTATTTTTTTGCGATACGGTCGATGGCGGCTTTGTCGGGAACTACCTTGCCATCCTTGAGAGTGAGCAGAAGCTTCTTCACGGGGTAGAAGTCGGGGTTCTGGGCTGCCTGATAGTCGGTTGCGTCTTCTGTCTCGGCTCCATCCGCATTGGCTGCGTTCTCGATGGCCTCGTCGGAGTCGGCGATTGCCGTGAGCATATCGCTGCCGTTTACGAGCATCACGCGGTCGAGAGCAGGGTTGATGCGGATTTGCGGGTTGGAATCGTAATCGTAGAAACTCTGGATGTATTGCTCTACCAAGTCGANNATCTTGGCTTTCAATTCTTCATTTTTCATAACTTGATTGTTTTTTGATATCGTGTTTTTATTGTTAAAACAATGGTGTTATGATAATGGTTTAGCGACTGTGCTTCGGTTGGCTCCGCTACATGCCAAAGGCATGTCCCTACGATGACCTGGTATTTCCCTACGTTGACACAGTATTTCCCTCCGACACGGTGAGGGGCGAGGGCGCCCCTCATCCCAGTCAGCGTTTAGTCGAGGTCGACGACGGTGATGCCGGCGCCGCCGAAGCGGACGTCTTCGTCGCGGAAGTCGGTGACGTTGGGATTCGCTTTGAGCTGCTGACGAATGAGCGTCTTCAGAATGCCATGACCTGTGCCGTGAAGTATGCGCAAACGGGAGGCGTTAAACTGCACGGCATCGTCGAGAAAATATGTGACGGCCTGCAACGCCTCATCGGCACGCATACCGCGCACGTCGATCTCATTGCGGAAGTTGAGCTGCCGCTCGCGGCTCTCATTGCTCGTGGAGGCGGAAACGGTCATGACTGTCGCCGTGGCACTCTGCTTCGGCTTCTGAGCCGCCTGCAGTTTGTCGAGCTCCACGATTGTGCGCAACGCGCCAAACGCCACCTCGGCCTTCTTACCGCTGATGCTCAGTATCTTGCCTACCACTCCCCCACTCGACATCCTTACATAGTCGCCCGCTTCGAGTGTCGATTTCTTGGCCGGTTCAGCCTTCTTCTCCTTGCGCACGGCTTCCGTTTTCTTGCTCTTGTGGCGAAGCGGTTTCAGCACTTCAGGCAGTTGCTCCTTCTCCTCTTCCTCGTTGAGACTCTGCTTATACTCCTCCAGTTCGCGGCGAATCTGACGCGTGCGTTCACGCTCAGCCTCAGCCTTTCTGATCTCATGGATTGAACGCTCAATCTTGGCATTCGCTCCCGCCAAAATCTCCTTCGCCTCCTCTTTCGCGGCGCGAAGAATGGCCGAACGCTGCGTCTTCAGATCGGTCGACGAACTTTCGTAGGTCTCAAGCAACTTATCGAGTTTATGCTCCTTCTCCTTGATGCTCAGTCGCTTGTTGGCCCAATAACGGCGGTCGCGCTGTATGTCGAGGAGATACTTATCCATGTTTACGTAGTCGCTGCCCACAATCTCTCGCGCCCGCTCAATCACTTCGCGTGGCAACCCTGTGTTGCGGGCTATCTCCAACGCAAACGAACTGCCCGGATTTCCGATAGAAAGCTGGAAAGTGGGGCGCAGATGTTGCCTATCATAGAGCATGGCTCCGTTTACAAACCCCGGTTCGGTCTCGGCAAATGTCTTGAGATTCTGATAGTGGGTGGTGACGATGCCCATGCAGCGGCTCTTACCGAGCTCCGTGAGAATCGACTGGGCGAGCGCGCCGCCAATCTGCGGCTCTGTGCCCGAACCCATCTCATCGGCGAGAATGAGCGTCTTCTTGTTGGCATGAAGAATGAAATGCTTCATGTTGGCGAGATGCGAGGAGTAGGTCGAGAGATCATTCTCGATGCTCTGCTCATCGCCGATATCCACGAAGATGCTCTCGAAAATGCCCATATGCGAATTTGAATAGAGCGTGGGCAACATGCCGCATTGCATCATATATTGCACTACGGCTACCGTCTTGAGACATACCGACTTACCGCCCGCATTCGGGCCGGAGATAATCAGGATGCGCTTCTCTTCGGTGAGGTTGATATCAAGAGCCACAGGGTCGCGCCCCTGCTTGCGCAGGTTCAGAAGAAGACCGGGATGCACGGCATGAAACCAGTCGATCTCCGGATTGCGCTCTATGTTGGGCATATCGCCATTAGTATCGGCGGCAAAGCGGGCCTTCGCCTTGATGAAATCGAGGCGCGCCAATATCTTACAACCCTCCACAATCTCCTCTACGCAGGGGCGTATCATATCGGTGATCGCAGTGAGGATGATAGCTATCTCCCGACGCTCATCCATCTCCANTTCGCGNAGTCGGTTGCCGGCTTCCACCACTTCGGCNGGTTCGATAAAGACGGTCTTGCCGGTGGCGCTCTGATCGTGTACGATACCGCTGATGCTGCGCTTCATACCGGCCGAAACGGGTATCACCATTCGCCCGTCGCGCAGCGAGGGGGTGGCATCTTTCTCGACATAACCGGCCTGGATGGCATGATCGAGCACACGGCGCATGGCCCTCTGCATCGACCCCGAAGCAGCAGCCATAGCGCGGCGCACATCGGAGAGCCCAGGAGAGGCGTTGTCCTTCACCTCGCCGAATTTGCCGATGCAGCGGTCGATCTCCCTTACGATGGCGGGAAATTCGGGGAGCGCGGAAAACTCCTCGCTCAGGTATGGATAGCGCGATTTGCCGCTCTCGGCATCCTTCTTCGCGAAGAATGCNCCNACGCTCTGCATNGTCTGGAGCGTGGCGGCGAGTTTCGACANCCTTTCNGCCGCCATAAACGACCCGGCCGCCCTGATCTCGGAGAGCCAAGGCACCACGTCGTAGATTCTCTCGTCGGGCATCTCGGAGCCCGACGAAAGCAATGCCCGCATCTCGCTCACACACGAGAGGCGGCGGCGAATCTCCTCATAGCCCGTGCAAAACGCCATATTGATAGCCTCCTCTTTTCCGAGGCGCGTCTCGCATTTTTCGGTGAGCAGTTCGCGAAGTGGGGTAAACCCTATTTTCGATTCAAAATCTTTTGGAAATATCATATGCTAATAGCGGCGCCCCTGGGGTTTTGATCTCTCCTGGGACGCCGTAAATTGTGACGATTCTGATTAATCTATCGAAGCGAATGAAAGCTGCCGGTCGGGATTACGCCTTAGCCTTATTCTGCTCCTCAAGAATCTTGACAGCCATGTCGTAGATGGTAGTGTCGTCAAGTACTACGAGACCTCCGTCCGGGCCCGGCTCAATGTGCATGCCGACGTTCTTGCCGAACTGATAGTTGACACCGCCGAAATAGTTGCGAACGGTCTGCACTGTAAGGTTCAGCTCGTCGGCGATACGATGTGTGGAGCCGTCGGGCAAACTGTCTTTGAGTCTGCGNAGCTCGTTGAAGGNGNTTGTCTTGCTCATANCAGNTGGTATTTTTGAGGTTATACTTAAACGATTGACTATAAGTAACCGTCGATTAATTTAAGAGGAGAAACCGCCCTATTTGCGGTTTGGGAATGCTAATTTAGACATTTTTTCTCAAACCACCAAGAAATAGGCAAAAATTTGTATATGTTTTATAACATATCACTTCACACGAGCTCTAATTCGGCCGCCGGAATCCATCCGATATAATCGGAATTGAGGCGCACTTTATACCATGTGACGTTGCCCTCGGCATCTACTTCCTCTGAAAGAACATCTACTTCCGAGCCTCGCGTCAGCACGCCCCCTTTGTTGGCGTCGGCCTCCTTGCCAGGCTCTGTGAGAAGAGTCACCTTAAACCCAACCACCACTCCGGAGTCTCTCGCGCTCTGCGCCCTTGCTCCCATGGCCGCGAATATCACGAAGAGGAAGGAGGCGAAGAGGCAAAGGATACCTCCGAAGAAACCNANNTTGCGGGCTGCCACGCTGCGCGTGAAGATNTAGAGAGCCGCTCCTGCGATAAAGAGGATGAAGGCTACGGCGCCCCACACGGCCCAGACNTTGCTCGAAGTGTTGGTGGCTATCGATGTATGCACGCTCTCGAAAAACGANGGCTCATCNGGCGAGACTTTCATGCGCTTCCCTTTAAGCTCAGCCTTGTTGGCGTCTTCAACACGGCTGCGCAGATAGCGCAGATTGGCGTTTACCTCCTTCTGGGAAGGATCAAGACGATGGGCCCGCAGATAGCTCACCATTGCGTGGCCATAGTCGCCCTCCTGAAAATAGGCGTTGCCGAGATTATAGAGGAGCCCTACCGACACCCCCTTTTCCGATGCCACCTCCTCATAGAGGGAGATGGCCCGTGCATAGTCTTTATCATTATAAGCCGAGTCGGCTTCAGCTATCTCAGCCCCCTGCGCACCCGCCGTAAACAGCGAGATAAACATCAAGAAGAGCATGGCTGTCTTGCCGCATATCTTATTCACTCTTTCCATTTGCTGCCGATTTTTTGAATGAATCTTCAAGGTTGTTGATCACCTCCACTCCCTTATCGTAGACGGGCTGCATATTGTCCTTCGTGGCTGCCGGAGCATATTTCGCAAACTCGCACTCGTCGAGCAAGCCGATAAACTCTGCCGTGACAGCTTCGGGTATGTTGCGATTCTCAAGTTTCTCGCTGATATTCTGACGCGTAAGCTCAGAAGTGGGCATCTTGAGTTTGTCGCCGATATATCCCCAGAGAGCGGAGAGCATCTCATCGTAGAATTTATCGGCATCGCCACGCTTCATGCATAGAGCGGCCTTGCGCAGACGCTTCATAGCCATCTTGTTGGCCTTGCGACTCTTCACGGAGAGGATGTCGGCGTTGGCCTTCAGATAAGCGCGATAATAGACCACCGCTCCGAGCAGCAGCACGATCGGCACGAGGAAGAAGAGCCAATAGCCGAAACGCTTCACGTAGGGTGTGTGCGAAAGGGAGAGATTGCCCACCGGCATCAAAGCCTGATTGAAAGAGAGATTGCCGCGTGTCTGCGATTTCTCCGAGCCCTGACCCTTGCCTACGGTGATTTCGTAGCCCTTGGCAACGGAAGTTTCATACTTGCCNGTCTCAGGGTTGAAATATACGAGGCGCACGTCGGGAATACGGTAAGANCCCGATTCCAAAGGCATAAACGAATAATCGAAACGAGCCGANCCGCTTACGTTGGTCTTNCCNACCTTCGCATCGACCTCCGTATTCGGACTATAGACCTCCAATTCNGGGGGATAGAGAGCGTTGAGATCGGGCAACTTCACATATTTCAGGTTGCCGGTGCCGTTGACGGTATACACCACCGATGCGGCCTGGTTGCTCATGAAGTTCTGAGCCGGCAGAGTTGAAGTGATCGAGAATTTACCTACGCCTCCCGAGAAGTCGGCCGGAACCGGCGCGGGAAGTGCCTTGACATCGATTGTGAGGTCGTTTGGCGTAACGTTGAGCTGGAGCGGCTTCGAAACCGACATGTTGCCCCAGAAGGGATCATGATAGTATTCACGCTCATCTACGCTCACCGTGTAGGTATTGCCGAGCACTTTCAATTTGCCCTGCATCTGCGGGAAGATGATGTAGCGCGCAATGATGGCTGTGGCATACGACTTTCCTCCTACCGTCTCATACTCCAATTGATTGGATACATCTTTCGACTCCTCCACTACGAAACCTTCGAACTTCGGAGCCGCCGTGGCCCCGATAAATTTGATGGCGTCGTAGGTGGTATAGAGTTTCACGGTATACACCAATGCCTCCTGCTCATAGGCTGAGGATCGCGACACGTTGGCCTTCAGGAAGAGGTTGCCATCGCCCTTGCCGATAAACTTCGGCCCTTCGGCCGAGTTGTGGCGGCCTGGATCAGCTCCCTGCTGACTGTTCTGGCTCGGCGCCCCTGGCTGAACGGGCTGAGCGGCCGCGCCGATAGTGTAGCTCACGGTGTTGCTCTGCGCGCCGTCTACGCTGACGGGGCCAAAGGTATAGCTGCCCTCCGTCTGAGCGCGCAGAGTCAGCGTGTAGGTATAGCTGTAAGATTGGGTAGTCTTGCCGTTGACACTTGAGAAGCTGGAGCTCTGGCCCGTGCGGTCGAAATACATCACCTTGGCACCAGGCACGTTGGCCGGCTTCTCGGGAGCCTTCTCCGTGTTCGACACCTCATAGGTGATGTAGAAGAGCTCCCCCACCCCGATTTCGCGACGTCCGCGGCCGGCCTGCACGTTGAGGCGCACTGAAGCCGCTTCGGCCGCTACGAAAAGGAGCAAGCAAAGGGAGAGGAATATGTGTCGTTTAGTTATTTTCATCACTTTCATCATTGCGCCGTTGTTTTTACCAGTTCTTCGGATTCTTTCTGCGTGCCTCGCTCTTCTCGCCGGGGTTGCCAGTCGTGACACGTGCACGAGTCTGATTCTCCTTATTCTCCATGGCCTGCAGAATCTGGTCGGCTGTCTGCTGATTCAGGTCTTGAGGCTGCTGCTGTTGCTGCTGCTGATCTTTCTGATCCTGATTCTGCTGGTTCTGGTCCTGATTCTGCTGCTGGTTTTGCTGCTGGTCTTTATTCTGATCTTGCTTGTCTTGATCCTGATCCTTCTTGTCGTCGTTGTTATCCTTGTTGTCGTTCTGGTTCTGAATCTTCAGCTGGGTGATGCGCAAGTTGCGACGAGCCGATTCGTCGGCCGGATCAAGGCGAAGGGCCTGCTTGTAATAATTGAGAGCGTTCTGATAATCTTCAGAATTGAAAGACACGTTGCCCAAATTGTAGTTGGCTTTCGCGGCCAACGCAGGCTTCGTGCTTCCCATCTTGGCCACCTGCTCAAGCTGCTGGCAACCCTTTTGCACCATCTCCTTGGCGGCNTGGGTAGTGTCGGAAGGATTCGAGCCNATCCTGATCTGGGAGAGGCCGAGGTTGTAGCGNGCCACAGCCGAATTGCCGTTGTCGCGCAAAGCCTCCTCATATTTCTGCATGGCCGCGCGNTAGCGNCCNCGGTTGTAGAGCTTGTTGCCCTCCGTTATGGCGTTACGCTCCTGTTTGGTAGATTCGCCTGCGGCAAAAGCCTGAGCCGAGGGCGCGATAAACGCGAGGAGCGTCACAAGGGTATAAAAAACAATCCTTTTCATCTCTTCTCCTCCTTTTTAAAGAACGTGATTTTGTCGAGCCAGCCGATCTTACGGTCGAGCACGAAGATATCTAACACGAGCAATCCGAGCGCGATCCAAACGAAAATCGGGAAGAGCTCATCGTGCACAGCCGAGAAGCTCGATTCGAGAGCCGATTTCTTCACCGTGTCGAGCTGCTTGTCGAGCTCGTTGAGGGCGTCGTTGTTGGAGGCGTTTACGTAGATGCCTTTGCCGGCAGCGGCAATCTCTGTGGCGAGATCTTCGTTGAGGGCTGTGCGCACAGGCTCCCCCGTCTCCGGATTGATAAGGTAGCCACCCCCCTTCAATGGTATGGGCACAGGGACAGTGGAGCCGAGCCCCACCACATCGAGCTGAATGCCATTGCGTGCGGCGGCCTTGGCGGCATCCATCACACTCTGCTGATCCTGAAGATCTTCGGCATCGGTAATGAGAATGATAGCCTTGCCGATTTTCTTATCTTCGCTGAAAGATTTCGTGGCCATGTCGATGGCGGCCGTGATATTCGTGCCTTGATTCGTGATCTGCGAGGGATCTATCGAATTGAGAAACATCTTGGCCGAAACGTAGTCGCTCGTCACAGGGATAAGGGTATAGGCGTCGCCGGCATATACGATGAGGCCTACGCGGTCGTTGTCGAGGCGATTGATAAGTTTTTCGAGGATAAGCTTGGCCGTACGCATACGGTCGATACCCTTCTCGTCGCCCGTAGAAGAGGCGAGCATAGAGTTGCTGGCATCGACAGCGATCACGACCTCGATACCCTCCTTGACGGTCTTCTGGTCTTTCACGCCACCCCAGGGGCGTGCGAAAGCAATCACCAGGAGCGCGAGAGCGAGCATCTGGAGAGTGATCTTGATCGGGGGTTTATATGGCGAGGCGAGAGGCATCAGAGGCTGCAACACCTTCAAATGGCCAAACTTCCTCAGATTTTTGCTACGCGCATAGCGTGCCCATGCGTAGAGCGCCACGAAGAATGGCACCAACAGGAGCAACAGGAGTAGCTTTGGATATGCGAAACTGAACATCTGATCACTAATTATCTTGATTGGTTACGTCCTTACTGTGAAGATCATACCTTATAAGCTTACGGGATGCGGCGGAGCACTGTGTAGCGCATCAGCAAGGAGGCACACATTGCGCACAAGGCCACGAGGAGCCAGGGCATGAAATTCTCGTCGGTAAGGGTGAAGCGGTCGACATCGAGCACGGTCTTCTCCAGGCGGTCGATCTCCTCGAATACGTCGTTGAGCATCTCCTCGTCGGTGGCGCGGAAATACTTGCCGCCGGTGAGGTCGGCTATCTGACGCAGACTCTGCTCGTCGATCTTGGTCTCCATCGTAGTGGTGGAGAAGCCGTAGGGGTCGGTTATCTGGATTGAGCCGTTGGTGCCCACGCCGATCGTATACACCTTGATACCCTTCTGTTTGGCAATCTGGGCAGCCGTAGAGGGGGGCACGTCGCCGGCATTGTTGGTGCCGTCGGTGAGAAGCACGATGCTCTTCGACTTCGCCTTACCCGAAGCGATACGGTTGATGGCGCTGGTGAGGCCGTCGCCGATGGCTGTGCCGTCGGTGAGCTGCCCCATCTCCACCTGGCGGATGGCGTTCATCAGGGCGGCGCGGTCGTTGGTAAGCGGCATCAGCGAGAGGCTCTCGCCGGCGAATACCACCAGACCCATGTTATCATTCTCGCGCATATTCACGAATTTCGTGGCCACATCCTTGGCGGCGGCGAAACGAGAAGGCTCGAAGTCTTTGGCCGTCATTGATCCGGAGATATCGAGAGCGAGCACGATATCCGTGCCCTCGATGCGCGATGTGCGGAGATGATCGTGGGTCTGCGGGCGAGCCAGGGCTACGATGAGCGCACCGATGGCCACAAGCTGGAGGGCAAACACCACGTGCATGGCCCATACTTTCCAGGAGACGGGCAGCTTCGCGAAGGGAGCCACTGTAGAGATGCCCATAGAGGGGTTGGCGTTGCGATGCTTCCAGATATACCAGCCTATCAGCGGGATATAGATGAGGAAGAGCCAGAGGAGGGCAGGATGTTTGAGCATCATTTCTCACCTCCTTCCTTCACCTTCTTCTGAGAATCCTTAGNGCTCTGAGNNCTCTGGGCACTCTGAGTGCTCTGATCAGCCTCNGCTGGCTGAGGCTTTGTCTCCTCAACAAANTTCACNGCATTCTCATAAGCAGCGATATTATCTGCCGGCAGAGGGCGCACCTTAGCAAATTTCACAAAGTCGGCCACACTCAGAATCTGGCGCATATATTCGCGNTTATCCTTGATATCTGAGTTGTAGAGACGATCCATGATCTCTCGCGAAGTCATCTCCATGGCGTTGATACCGAAGCGGCGGTCGAGGTAGACACGCAGAATCTCGGTGAGGCGTGTGAAGTATTCCTTCTCCAANCCCTNCTCCCAGNGATTNTTGGTNTNNAGNNCNCGAAGGGCTTTNATGGCAGCCTCGTAGGGTGTGGGTTCCGGCTTCTTCGGAAGCACGGTGCCCTCCTTCTTATATCGCATGAAGCCCCAAACGGCGGCGGCAGCGGCGATCANGATNAGAAGGATAAGCCACCAATAGTCGGAGAGCCAGTCGGGCAGAGCGTCGGTGATCTTCTTACCCTCCGGTTCGGCTACAGGAGCGAAACCGGAGATGGGATCTTCGGCCGTCACCTCAGGCACGGGGAGCACATTGAGAGTCACCACGTTAGAGCGCGCCGTGTCGCGTTCCGACACATAGACAAACTCAGGCAGACGGTATGTGCCCGAGTCGAAAGCCTGCACCGGCACCCTGTAATTGATCTGTATGCGCCCTGAGCCCAGTTCTACGGTGTCGGCCTTGTATGATGTGCGCAGCTCAACGCTGTCGCCACACACGCCGACATAGCCCACGGCAGGATTGGCATCCTTGAAGAGGGGGAAACCGCCCGGTTTGCCTTTATCCTGCACCACCTCGAGGCCCAGCATCGTCATCTTGCCCATCAAGAGATTGACGGAGTCAAGACGGGCCGTCACAGTCACGTTGGCTGCGAAGGCTCCCGTAGATGCGAGACACACCAGTGCTATCAGTATTTTCTTAATCTTTTGAATCATTCCAAAATTTTCTTTGAAAGTGAATAGGCCGGGCCTTAGCGAGCCGAGCGGTTGCGGAAGAGGGCGAGCAGGGCCTTTACGTAGTCTTCGTCGGTGGTGACTGAAGCGAGATCCACACCGCAGCGACCCGTCACGCTCGAAAGCTCCTGCTGATGCTCATACCAGGCTTTCTCGTAAGCCTTGCGCACGCGCTTCGACGAGGTGTCGATCCAGCGGTCGGCTCCGGTCTCCATATCCTGCACACGCATGAGCCCCACGTCGGGGAGCTTGGCGTCGCGGCGGTCGTATACCTGTATTGCGGCGAGGTCGTGCTTGCGGTTGGCGATCGACATGCTCGAGAAATAGTCGTGGCGATCGATGAAATCGCTCAGCAAGAAGGCCGTGCAGCGTTTCTTCAGGGCGTTGGTCATGAATTTGAGAGCCACGTCGATNTTCGTGCCTCGGNTCTGGGGCTTGAGGTCGANTATNTCGNGAATAATGAGCAGGATATNNTTCTTACNCTTTTTCGGAGGGATAAATTTCNCGATGCGGTCGCTGAAGAAAATCACGCNAACCTTNTCATTATTCTGAATCGAAGAGAAAGCGAGAGTTGCGGCGATTTCGGCAATCACCTCCTTCTTCTCGTCGCCGGCCGCGCCGAAGTCGCTGCTNCCGCTGACNTCGATCAGGAGCATCATCGTGAGCTCGCGCTCCTCCTCGTAGACTTTGACGAAAGGCTTGTTGTGACGCGCGGTGACATTCCAGTCGATATCACGTATATCGTCGCCCGGCTGGTATTCCCTGACCTCGGAGAAGATCACACCTCGCCCCTTGAAGGCAGTGTGATACTCACCCGCGAAAATGTTCTGACTCAATCCGCGGGTTTTTATCTCGATTTTCCTTACTTTTTGAAGCAGTTCTTTTGCGTCCATATTATCTGTTTGTCAGGCTACCATATCGTGAGCACACTATCACGGCACTACTACCTTGTCGAGGATAGCGGTGATGACCTCGTCGGCGGTGATATTGTTGGCCTCAGCCTCGTAAGAGAGTCCGATACGGTGGCGCATAACGTCGTGGCACACGGCACGCACATCTTCAGGAATCACATAGCCGCGACCCTGCAGGAAGGCGTAAGCCCTCGATGCGAGCGCAAGGCTGATGGAGGCACGCGGAGAAGCGCCGTAAGAGATGATGCTCTCAAGATCGGAGAGGCCGAACTTGCCCGGCTCACGTGTGGCGAATACGATATCTACAATATAATTCTCGATCTTCTCGTCGATATAAATCTTCTGTACAATCTGCTGCACCTCAAGGATCTCCTGGGGCGACACCACAGGCTTGATAGGCTCGGGAGTGCCGTAGATGTTCTGGCGGATAATAGCCTTCTCCTCCTCCTTCTTGGGATAGCCGATCACGACCTTGAGAAGGAAACGGTCGGTCTGTGCCTCAGGCAGCGGATATGTGCCCTCCTGCTCGATAGGGTTCTGAGTGGCCATCACGAGGAAGGGACGGTCGAGGGGGAAAGTTTCATCGCCGATAGTCACCTGGCGCTCCTGCATGGCCTCAAGGAGAGCACTCTGCACCTTGGCCGGAGCACGGTTGATCTCATCGGCGAGCACGAAGTTGGCGAAGATAGGACCCTTCTTGACCTCAAACGACTCTTTCTTCACGGAATAGATGAGCGTGCCGATCACGTCGGCCGGGAGAAGGTCGGGGGTNNACNNAATANGNCTGTATNTAGCATCAACCAGGCTGGCGAGCGTCTTGATAGCAAGGGTCTTTGCCAGACCGGGGACACCTTCGAGAAGAACGTGTCCGTTGCAGAGAAGGGCGATCAGAAGGGAGTCGACAAGGTGTTTCTGTCCTACAATCCGGCGGTCCATACCGTTGCGGATCATGCTAAGGAAATTGCTTTTTGAAGCGATCAGATCGTTCAACTCTCTGATATTCACAGTCTCGTTCATATATCTTATTTGGTTTCTTTATACGTTTGCGAAGCCGCTGCGCGGGGGCCGTGGCTACGCTGATTTATATTGTATGAATTTACAAATGCAAAAATAGTATTTATTAACTTAAAACCCTTCTTGCTCACTGTTAAATAATCTTCAACGGATTTAAACCTTATTAAAATTGGGCCTCTTGGGCCCAATTTTAATAATAGAATACATTTTTTCAAGCATTTTTACTCCGCCGAAGCCTCATCGGCCGCCTTTTCAGGCTTCGCCTCAGCCGCTGGTTCCGCCGTGGGCTCAGCAGGCGTTTCGAAGGCGTTCCAGCCCTGGGCGCGGATCGCTATCTCGCCGCCATCGCGCGTCACCATAGCGCAGCCCAACTCGGGCTTCGTGATATAGCCGATCATCGTCACCCCTTTCAACTTCTCGATCTTGTCGTGGTCGGTCAAGGGGACGGTGAAGAGCAGCTCGTAGTCTTCGCCACCGTTCATGGCGGCCGTAACGAGGTTCATGTTGAATTCTTCAGCCATGAGGGCCGTCTGATAATCGATAGGTATCTTATCCTCGTAAACACGGCAGCCCGTGTGCGACTCCTTGCAGATGTGCAACAGCTCCGATGAGAGACCGTCGCTCACATCCATCATCGAAGTTGGCTTGATACCCTCCTTCTTGAGAAGCTCAATGATATCCTTGCGAGCCTCGGGTTTGAGCTGACGCTCCAGGATATACTCCTTGCCGGCGAAATCGGGCTGGAAGTCTTTCTGCCCGGCAGCCACACGGTTTTCGCGCTCCAAGAGCTGAAGGCCCATGAAGGCCGCGCCGAGGTCGCCGCTCACACAAATAATATCGGTAGGTTTCGCGCCATCGCGCTTCACAACATCCTCCGGATTGGCTGTGCCGAGGCAAGTGATGCTGATCACAAGACCCGTGACGGANGCACTCGTATCGCCACCCACGAGATCTACGCCGTAGAGCTCGCAAGCCAACTTGATGCCGGAGTAGAGGGCGTCGATATGNTCCACCGTGAAGCGGCTCGACACNCCGAGGCTNACNGTGATCTGTTTCGGAGTGCCGTTCATGGCATATATATCGCTGAAATTGACGATGGCCGACTTATAGCCNAGGTGTTTCAGCGGCACGTAGCGGAGATCGAAGTGGATGCCTTCGAGAAGGAGGTCGGTAGTGACCAACACATCCTTATCGCCGAATGCGAGGATGGCGGCATCGTCGCCGACACCCTTCTTCGTCTCCGGATTTTTCAGGGGAAAGTCTTTTGTGAGACGGTCGATAAGGCCGAACTCACCAAGTTGTGATATTTCCATAGCAAATTTTCAGATTATCAGATGCGCTCAAGCATCTCCTTNATGATTTTGGTCATTACAGGCTGNGCCTTGATGGCAGCCTTCTGCACCTCCTCGTGGGTGGGCACCTCCTTGATATCCTTGCCGCCGAGGTCGGTGATNACCGACACGCCAAACACCGTCATGCCGGCATGGTTGGCCACNATNACNTCNGGCACNGTAGACATNCCTACGGCGTCGCCACCGATGATGCGGAAGTATTCATACTCGGCCGGAGTTTCAAACGTAGGACCGGCCGTGCCTACATATACGCCGTGCATCAGNCGGATACCATCTTCGCGGGCGATATCGTCGGCCATACGGATAAGCCCCTGGCTGTANGCCTCAGTCATAGCCGGGAANCGNGGCCCGANCTCCTCATAGTTCTTTCCGCGNAGAGGATTCTCNGGGAAGAGNTTGATATGATCGGTGATCACCATCACATCGCCCACCTGAAACTCCTTGTTCATGCCGCCGGCCGCGTTGCTCACGAAGAGACGCGTCACGCCGAGCTTCTGCATCACGCGCACGGGGAATGTGACCTGCTTCATGTCGTAGCCCTCATAATAGTGGAA
>WFLX010149898.1_pt1 | contig 17461 bp, 16 predicted proteins | sample 4967041 | NCBI WGS metagenome assembly WFLX01 (sample SAMN12857096, study PRJNA449069) | gut metagenome | isolation source: stool from male and female vole | host: Microtus ochrogaster | place: USA:Florida | collected 2017 | reverse complement strand
TTACGGGAACAAGGGTTCGACCGACCAGCACGCTTATGTGCAGCAGCTGCGCGACGGCGTAAACAATTTCTTTGTTACTTTTATTGAAGTGTTGAAATCGCGCGGCGGAGATTCTGTCGAAGTGGAGGACGGCGGCATTACAAGCGGGGACTATCTGCGCGCGTTTTTGCTTGGCACCCGCGAGGCTCTGTCTGCGAAAGGCAGGGATTCTATTACTTTGACGCTGCCCGACGTTTCCGAAAAATCAGTCGGAGCAATCATTGCTTTGTTTGACAGGACGGTGGGCTTTTACGCTTCGTTCATCGGCATAAACGCCTATAATCAGCCGGGCGTTGAAGCCGGAAAAAAAGCGGCGGGCAGAATTTTGGAAATCAAGAGGGCATTGCATCCAACAGCAACGACATATATGCCGATTGCCAGTTGCGTCTTGCCGTTGAAACTCACTATGGGGATTTTTGCGGTTTCGTGGACCTGATGAATTTCAATCCGAAGAACAAACGTGCGGAAGTGGGCATTGTGATTCTCTCTGAACAGCAACGCAATGGCTACGCTACCGATGCTCTGCGCCTTTTGGCTGATTATGCTGCCAGCCATATCGACTTACATCAGTTGTACGCTTATGTAGCCGAAGACAATGTGGCCTCATGCCGACTGTTTGAGCGTAGTGGCTTTCGGCATACAGCCAACATGAAGGATTGGGTGCATGTAGGCAATGAGTGGAAGGATGTGCGTCTCTATCAACTTCTTCTGTCTCAATGATCTCGTTCACATATCTCTGCGTACTCTGTATTCCGTCCGAACTTTTTTGGACAATAATAAGTGGGTAATAACGTGAATATATAACATACAAAGTTAATAAATGGTATGACCTTACAAGAAGCCATAAAAGCTCGACATAGTGTAAGAGCATATAAAGACCAGCCATTGAACGAAGGAATCATCAAGTTGCTGGAAGATAAGATTGAGGTACTGAACCATGAAGGCCGGCTACATATCCAGCTGATACGGAACGAGCCTAAAGCATTTCAGGGGACTTTGGCTAAATACGGTAAGTTCAGAAACGTACAGAATTATCTTGTTATGGCCGGAAAGAAAGCCGATGACTTAAATGAACGTGTTGGCTATTATGGCGAACAACTGGTCCTGCTCGCACAAACGATAGGTTTGAACACATGTTGGGTTGGACTCAGCTATAAGAAAGTGTCAGGAACGTATGTGCTTGGCGAGGACGAGAAGATAGCCTGCTTCATTGCCATCGGCTATGGCGTGACAGATGGCGCTCCTCATAAAATCAAGAGTGTTGGTCAAGTGAGCAATGTCGGTGAACTCACTCCGTCGTGGTTCAAGAAAGGGGTTGAAGCGGCCCTGCTTGCACCATCATCCGTTAACCAGCAGAAGTTTTCGTTTGAGTATGTCGGTATAAACGCCAATCGCCATCAAGTGCGGGCAAAGAAAGGATTCTCCGTGATTGGCTATACACAGATGGACTTAGGCATAGCCAAATATCACTTTGAGATTGGTGCCGGAAAGGAAAATTTCGATTGGGTATGAATGGCAAAGCGCAGTTACACGAAGTTTGAGATTGATGAGTCAAAGCAAACAATATGAATAAAAAGGTAATGATACTGGCCGGCGCAGGTCAGATAGGAATGTCGATAGCACGCCGTATGGGATATGGAATGAAAATCATCGTCGGCGATAAGAATATGGGCAATGCGGAAACTATAGCCGATATTATGAACAAGGCAGGCTTTGACTGCATTGCTGTTGAGATGGACTTGTCCTCACGCCAATCCATTAAAGGCGTCATCGCAAAGGCTCTGGAATATGGAGAAATTGCGATGCTTGTCAATGCGGCCGGTGTTTCACCTTCGCAGGCTCCTATTGAAACTATCCTTAAAGTCGATTTATATGGCACTGCTGTTCTACTTGAAGAAGTCGGCAAGGTTATTGCGGATGGGGGAGCAGGAGTGACAATCTCCAGTCAGTCAGGGCATCGCATGCCGGCGCTAACGCCGGAACAAGACCGTCTGCTTGCTATGACCCCGACAGAGGAGCTTCTTTCTCTGCCAATGCTTCAACCGGAAAATATCGAAAATACTCTCCATGCCTATCAGATGGCAAAGCGTTGTAACGTGAAGCGTGTAATGGCTGAAGCCGTGAAATGGGGTGAGAGAGGAGCCAGAATAAACTCGATTTCCCCCGGTATCATAGTGACTCCACTGGCCATTGACGAGTTTAACGGACCACGCGGTGACTTTTATAAAAACATGTTTGCGAAGTGTCCGGCAGGTCGTCCCGGGACAGCTGACGAGGTTGCCAATGTCGCTGAGTTGCTGATGTGTCCTCAGGGAACGTTTATCACCGGTGCTGATTTCCTTATCGATGGTGGTGCTACAGCCTCGTATTTCTATGGGCCTTTGCAGCCGAAATGATTGCTATGAATCCGTGTTGACAAANGTGTAGGAATAGTGAAAGCATTTGTGCTATTTGTGAGAAACGGATTATGTCACGTCAATACTACTATAACGAATACAAATAAATAATGAAAAAACGATTGACTATAATGATGCTGGCACTCTCNTTGATGTTTGGAATCAGTTCATGTGCTGCCAAATCAAATGAAACTGACAAGGATAAGAATAATAAAACAGAAAAGATGAACATTGAAGGAAATAAACTGGTTGTTTTCTTCTCTCATGCTGGAGAAAACTATAATGTCGGCTATATTGAAAAAGGTAATACTCATATTATTGCCGATATGATTGTTGATGCAACCGGTGCAGATTGTTTTGAGATTATTCCACAAAAGGACTATCCTAAAGATAGCTATAATGAGTGCATAAAGATTGCGAAACAGGAAAAACAATCTAATGCGCGTCCGGCAATTAAGGGAGATATTAATATAGAGGACTATGATGTTATCTTCATAGGTTATCCCAACTGGTGGGGTGAAGTGCCAATGTGTGTCTATACATTCATCGAGAAACATGACTGGAATGGCAAAATTGTTATTCCTTTCATTACACACGAAGGGAGTGGAATGGGTGGTACAGACCGGAAAATCGCCAATGCTTGTAAAGGTGCCGATGTGGCAGTCGGTAAAGGTCTTGCAGTTCAGGGAAAGGAGGCTCAGGAGAATCAGGATACAGTCCGGAAGAACGTAAACAACTGGCTTGGACACCTTGGGATAAAAACCAAATGATTATGAGAAGGCCATACATAATTTGCCACATAGTAGAGTCAATTGATGGCTGCATCATGNTCGAAGAATCGGTTAACNGTTAAGCAGCAAAGAGTGACAAGAACAATCAGGGCTATTATGTGGAGATTACCCGCCCGGACCAGAAGGGATTATAATCAATGTGGAAAGGGATTTTGCCCGGTTTTTCAGCTTAAATAATACTAATAAACATACTATTACTATGAGAAAAACATTCATTCTGTTCGTGATGTGGGCCATGCCGATTTTGCACGCTGTTGCACAGCAACGCCCAGTGAAAGTATTTGAAGCCAGTTCTTACGGTATTCGCCCCAACAGCAAGAAGAACGTCTCTCCGCTTATGGACAGGCTCATACGCCGGGTGAAGGCTTCGGTGGCAGAAGGTGATTCCGTTGTTATTCGTCTGGAGAAAGGCAGGTATGACTTTCATGAGAAGGGTGCATCGGAGCGTGAATACTACATTTCCAATCACGACCAGGACAATCCCAAACGGGTGGGAGTGGCGTTGGAAGACATGCAGCATGTGCACTTTGCCGGACAAGGAGCGCAGTTGGTGTTTCATGGTTGCATGTTGCCTATATCTTTACTGCGCACCGTGAATTGCACGGTGGATTCGTTAAGTATCGACTTCGAGTACCCCCACATCTCGCAGGTGAGGATATTGGAGAACGATGCCGAGAAAGGTATTCTCTTTCAGCCGGCCTCTTGGGTGAAGTATCGCTGTCAGGATGGACGTTTCGAGGCGTATGATGAAGGATGGGCCTACACATATGGTTTCGGGTTTGCCTTCGATGGCGATACGCGCCATGTGCTTTTCAACACCGGCGACATCTCCATCCCTCTTAATGGTGCAGTGGAGGTAGAAAAAGGGATTGTTCGTGCACCCCAGTGGAAGGACCAGCGTCTTAAGCCCGGCACGGTGGCTGTCTTTCGCGCTCGGCCGAGACCAACGCCCGGCGTTTTCCTGAGCCACAATGTGAACACGGTGTTGAGTCATGTCAAAGTACATTATGCCGAAGGGATGGGATTGCTGGCACAGCTATGCGAGAATATCCGATTGTCACATTTTAGCGTATGTCTGAAAGGTTCTGACGATCCTCGTTTCTTTTCCACACAGGCTGATGCCACCCATTTTTCGGGTTGCAAAGGGCGTATTGAATCGGTGGATGGCCTATACGAAGGCATGATGGACGATGCCATCAATGTGCATGGCACATATCTGAAAGTGGTGCGACGCATTGATGATCGCACGCTGGTGGGGCGCTATATGCATGGACAATCGTGGGGATTTGACTGGGGATATGTGGGCGATGAGGTTCAGATTCTCCGTTCTCGCACGATGGAAACTTTGGGCGAGGTGATGCGGATAACCTCTATTCGCCCTGTCGACAAGGATAGTATATGGGGAGCACATGAGTTTCAGATAACGTTTGACAAACCTATAGATAGGAGTGTAGGCGAGGCAGATGGGTTTGGTCTTGAAAACCTGACGTGGACTCCGGAGGTTCTTTTTGCACGTAACACCATTCGTAACAACCGTGCTCGCGGTGCCCTTTTCAGCACGCCACGCCGCACGGTGGTAGAAGACAATTTCTTCGACCACACGTCGGGCTCGGCCATCCTGCTCTGTGGCGACTGTAACGGCTGGTACGAGACCGGCGCCTGTCGCGATGTGATTATCCGCCGCAACCGCTTCCTTAACCCGCTCACCAGCCTGTATCAATTTACCGAGGCCGTCATTAGCATCTATCCTGTGATTCCTGATCTCGCCTCACAGCACCAGTATTTTCATAGTGGCATCGTGATTGAAGACAATGAGTTTGACCTTTTCGACACGCCGGTGCTCTATGCCAAAAGCGTGGATGGCTTGACCTTCCGACGTAACACCATCCGCACCAATCATGCATTCCGTCCTTTCCATCCTAACCAGAATCGTTTTCTCTTGGAACACGTCACAAGGGCAAAAATCAACGAATAAGAATGTGTCGCTGTCTGGATTGAAGTGCCGCTTCAATCCAGACAGCGTTCTATATGAGCAAAGAGAGAACGCGATACGACTCCATGCGGCGTGTTATAATTGCCTACACGGCATTCGTTTGGGTGTGCGGTCTCGTGAAGCGATACGATAAACGATGTGCCGAATGTCTGTACGGTCAGGCAGAATCGTGCGCTTCAGCCCAAGTTGGTATGTAGAGATGCCCTGGAATCATCCAATGCGTGAACTAATCATAATTCAGATGTAGTCTGGACACCAAGTCCGAAACATTGGGGTTGTCTTGCGCCATCATCTTTAGCATGTCGGTTGTATTATAGACTTTCGCCACTTCTTTTATCTCCTCAAGTGCTGTGACAATGCGGAACTCCGTGTTGTTCAACGATGAGCGCATTACGCTAAGTATCTGCGGCATCAAGGCTTCAACAGCTTGTTGGGCTTGTGGATTGCTCACAGTAAGAGTGGCAGTGTTGGTGTCCGTGACAGTGGGCATCAGGCCTCGAAGACGCTGTGCCAGTGCCGTGCTTTCATGTGGAAGCGAGGAGATGAAGGCAAACCATGCAGCAGAGACCTTGTCGTTGGTAATGGGTTCATTCTGAATCAGTGCAGGGGACGTTTCTTGCACAGGCTCAGCTTCTTTCACGTTTTTTGAGGCGCCGAAACGTTTGAAACTCACCTTTGGCAGCTTTTTGTCTTCCTTTTCCGCTTTGTTCACTTTGGCGGCATCTTCTGTCTGCTCTTTGTGAAGGNCTTGGGGGGGAGTTTNAGGTGCAGTTGTCCTTGTGCTTGTTGTTTCTTCTTTAACAGGCATACTGGTATGCTGTGCCTGTGGCATTGCGCCGGAATTGCTTGTCGGCTTGGTCGTGACATCTGCCGTCTGGGTGGCAGCGACAGAAAAAGTGGGTTTGAGAGAAGTTGCAGGGCCAGGCCCATTGATTTCTTCATTTCCCGTTTCGATGGCNTGTGCACATTGTATCAAACAGAGTTCCACCTGAAGNCGCTTGTTGTGGCTGGTGCGGTAAGCCTGGTCNCAATNNTTAGCAAGCNTCAGCGCCTTATAGATGANATGTATGGGGCAACGTGTGGCCTGCTCTTGGTAGCGGCTACGCATCTTTTCGCTCATCTCGAGCAAAGGCAGTGTAACATTATCACGCGCTACGAGAAGGTTGCGCAAATGCGAAGCCATTCCACCGATGAAATTGCCTGCATCGAATCCTTTCTGCAAGATTTCGGAGAATAGCAGCAGGCTTTGGGGGATGTGATTGGCAAGTAAAAGGTCGGTTAGTTTGAAGTAATACTCCAGACTGAGCACATTAAGGTTTTTGCACACTACTTCGTAGGTGAGGTTCCCGCCGGAAAAACTTACCATTTGGTCGAAGATGGAGAGGGCATCGCGCATNCCGCCATCAGCTTTTTCCGCTATCAGTGCCAGTGCCTCTGCTTCTGCTGTGTANCCTTCCTTNTCTGCCACATACATGAGGTGGCGAGCAGTGTCCTCCGTGGTCATTCGCTGGAAGTCATAGACTTGGCAACGGCTCAATATGGTGGGGAGGATTTTGTGTTTTTCGGTGGTCGCCAAGATAAAAATCACATAGCTTGGCGGCTCTTCAAGAGTTTTGAGGAANGCATTGAACGCAGCGGAGGATAGCATGTGTACCTCATCAATGATGAAAACNTTGTAACGTCCTACTTGGGGCGGAATGAGCACCTGTTTGCACAATTCGCGAATGTCTTCAACCGAATTGTTACTGGCAGCATCCAGCTCATGGATATTCATTGAGCGTTGCTGGTCAAAAGCCAGACAACTCTCGCACACGCCGCAGGCATCCCCGCCGTCGCGAGGGCTAAGGCAATTGATGGCCTTGGCAAAGATGCGGGCACATGTGGTTTTTCCGACACCCCTCGGTCCACAGAACAGATAGGCATGCGCAAGTTTGTTGGTACTGATAGCGTTCTTCAATGTGGTAGTTAGCGAACGCTGCCCGACGACACTGTCAAAGTTAAGCGGACGGTATTTGAGCGCGGAAACAATGTATTCTTCCATGGATAGGCTTCTTTTTAATGCAAATATACAATAATTATTCGTGTTTATAGCTCTTTATGACGAATTATTTTCTATCTTTGCGGGAAAATAACAACAAAGAAAAGAGGTAATGAGCAAAATACATTTCGCATGGCTTTTCATGCGTAAGCACAAATACATAATTACTATACTGCTGATAGTGCTTATCGTGGGCGTGGTGGATCAGGACAGCTACTTGAATCGGCGACCTCGGAAAGCGCATATCGAAACTCTTCGTCAGGAGATAATTGATTGCAAGCAGAAGTACGAGGAGGCTGACCGCAAGATAAAGGAGTTGCAGAGCAACCCCGAGGCAGTGGCAAAAATAGCACGCGAACGTTACCTCATGAAAAGGGCTGACGAAGATATCTATGTTTTCGTAGACAAGGAGGCAGAAACAGGAAGTTTTGAAGTTGTTGAATGATGAAAAGGTTGACCGTGTTTGAGAATCTGTGTTTCCGTATGGGAGCACTCCTTATGCTTCTCGGAGCAGCCATCTTCCTGTTATACCCTTTTGCCAGTATGTGCATATACGGAATGGGCACTCTCATGTTCACTCTCATGCAGTTGCGCGCGGAGTATGAAGGCCGTGACTTTACCGTCCGTCGTCTTCGTCGTCAGCAACTCTTGGGTTGTTGCTGCTTTGTGATAGCTCTCGTCTTGATGAGTATGCAGCTTCACCAATGGGGACCTTGCCGCAGAAATGAATGGATTGTTGCGCTTACGATAGGTTGCGTATTCGAACTTTATACTGCATTCCGTCTGCCAAAGGCATTGGATAAAGACGAGTAGTCCCTTCATCCGGAGGTCACTTTCCTGCTTGTATTGGTTCTGTCAAGGCTTTTTCAAGGAATTGTTGCGGAGTGACGGTGACGGGGCCTTTCATGAATTCCGGACGGCTCCAACTTCTGAGGAGCAGACGGAAATACTCGGGATCTTGTGCCGGCACTTCGAAGGGTTTGTGTACATGGCCTTGACGATCGAAGTAAGCGAAGTAGGTACGGGTGTAGTTGCCATCGTCCCTTCTGCTTTCGAAAAGAATCCATCTGTCGTTGCTCGAGAAGGATGCATAGCTCTCTGGACGTTGACTGTTCATCGGCTCTGTGTTGAGCAACTGCCCTGTCTGAAGGTCGAGAATCTGGATGTCTGCCGTCGGGTGCCAGATGTGGAAAAGTCCCCACGGACCTTCTGCAAAGAGCAGATACCGGCCATCCTGCGATACGCGTGGCTGCACCGCACTGCGGTTCACACTGACAGCATCGTACAATAGTTCGGGTTCTCCGAAGGACATGTTTGTGGCATCGAATGAGATTCGGTAAAGATTGTACTGAAGCTTTTGGTAGTTACGCAGCAGTTCTTCCGTGTCTTCGTAGGTGCCCTCATATATATAATGTGCAGAGCAATAGTAGAGCCACTTGCCATCCGGACTCCAAGAAGGGAACAGCTCAAATTCCGTAGAGTCGCACAGAACGGACAAGACGCGATTGTTTTTGATGTCATAGACTACGAGGTCGCTTGCTGACTCCATAACTTCTACCTTTGTAATCTCTCTTGTATGGAACGACTGCATGGTGTGATCGGTGGAGAATGCAATGATGGGCAGCGTGGGATGCCAGGAATTGTAGGCAGCAGCAGAGATCATCTCGTCCGTTTTGAGATTGACAAAGATGAGTTCACCGTTGTGGACTATCATGGTTCCCGGATGCAGCAGGCGCATGTGGAACATCATGTTGTTTGTGTCATAGTTTTGGAAACTGTGGCAGTTGATACATTGACCTTCGTCTTTCTGGCTTATAAGGCGGTTGTTGTAGATGTCGCTTTCTTCAAAGTTGGTAAGGTTGCGCTGGCGGATGGCCAGTTCATCGAAACCTACGAAAGTGTGGGGGGAGGCNCGCGATANGAAATNTANGGGTCAATNTCATCNTGTGCGACATGAATGGAGNATGGNGTGTANNCCTGCCATTTNNNNTCCTTTTCTGTGTAAATGGTCAGCGAGAGCGATTTNCCTCGCGACTTGTTGAGTATGGNGTGCCATTCCTCTACTTCCATCTGTACCTTATTCTTCTCGCCGCCGAATGTCTGCTCTCCTCCTGGATAGGCTATGTGCGCCACAACGTCATCAACGCTATCCACCAGAAAGTTCAGCGGTGCGATGTTATACGGTACGGTCACGTCGCGATAGTCCGGGAAAATGTCCGGATAGGAAGTCATCTGTGTGAAGGATGCTGGCAGCGAAGGATGTTTTGCTGTGCAAGCCGTAAGCAATAGTAGAAGAAAGGGAAGATAAAGCTTTTGTGTCATGGCCAAAGTCAGTTAGTTTGTTTGTACAGCCCGCAGGATGCAATAGTCCCACATGTATGTATCACCAAATTCCGGACGCAGGGCATTGCCTATCTGTTCTTCGTCCATACCCTGACGGACAAATTGGTTCATGCGTTGAAAAAAAGCTTGATAGCGGTTCTTGACAATGTCATCGAACTGGACAACCGAGAGATTGACTCCTGTAGATTTCAGTTCATAATAGTAGAAGAGCATCGCCTCTTGCACATGTTTGGGGAATGGCTTGCCGGGGTTGAGTACGAAATAACGCTGCACTTGTGCCCAAAACAACTTGACGTCGCGTAACTCCATGGCGCAGGAAAGTGCGAATTGCTGGGCTGTAGGGTCCGTTGTGTTGGAGTGCATCCATTTTGTCAAAAGGGTTTGTTCTACGAAATCATCGTCTGTGCCAAGTAGCGATGTGCCCTCATTGTACATGAGCATAGGAATTTTGAACCGTTCGCTTTGTGCTATGCGCGAGGGATTGTTCAGATAGGGAAGTGTCTTATCGGCCCATTCTTTTTGGAACGTGGTGCGGCTCAGAAGTCGGAGGTATTTGCGGGCGTTGTCGTATTCACCGTTGATTAGTGCACATTGAGTCAGCATGCGGAGCGTATAGTGCCCGAATCCGAAGTGCATGCAGCGTTCTATGGCACGGCGGATGGCGAAACACGTTTCGCCGAAATTGTAATAGATGAGGTCGCCGGCCTGATCTGTGATGCGGATGTTGATGGAGTCGCTTACGGTGGCAGGCGGAATGCTCCTGTTGTTGTAGGTATAGCGTCGGTCGTTGAGTAAATTTAAGTTGAAAAGGGCTATGTCGCGAAACATTATCATCTCACGTGTGACAGGCTCTTTTGCAGCTGACGCCTCGCGTAGCACATCATTCCATCTGTGTTCTTCCACTGCCCTCTGCATGCGTAGTTCGGCATGGAAATTATAGTCGGTGAAGTCGCGCGAAAGGAGCCATAGCACGGATACGCCTGTTGCAATCGCTAATACAGCGCTCCATAAATAGCTTTTCCGCACGTTGTTCAGCATGACATAGAATGGGAAAAGAAGAGGCGAGGCTAAGGCCATAAANAAAGGTGCCTCGAGAANGGTGTCATGTTTATCGTTGACTAAGAAATAGCGGAACCCGTAGGTCCAGGCTTGGTCTGCTTTCATAATTGTACNGTCCGCCGTGAGTATGCCGGGTACAATCCANATGGTCAGAATGGTGGTCAGNATAGCGCCAAGTCCCCAGAAGGGATTGGTTGCAAGCAGCCGCACGCCGACAATCGCCGAGGCGAGGAGTGCGTATATGCCGAAAGCGTTATATCCGAGAAGGGCAATAGCAGGAATCCATATCAGGGNGATGCCTTGTCNGNCTTTCTCCGNAATGGGCAATATCTGCCAGAAGGGCAGTNAAAACANTATGGCNGCCNTGAGCCCCAAGGAGNGGTAGAAGNNGTAATCTATGTCCCTGATGATATATATCCAGTAGCCCAACTGTATGTTGGAAGCAAGCAGAGCTACCTGCGGCACTAAAAGTAGAAAGCTCCATCTGTTGGGTACACAGAAAGAAAACTTCGCAATCCAAAAGGTGAGGAGCCACACCAGAATGAGTATGACACTGCCCAAAGCGGGATAGAAGAAATACTGTGTCAAGTAGGCGCCGGTCCAACTTAGCAAGCCTCCTGGGGCGCGAACGCATTCGCGGAAGAATAGGGAGGTGCTGTTCCACCAGCCTCTATCCTGCATGAAGTAGAGAGTGTCGGCATTTCTGACATAAAGGAAGAACCAAGCTATCAGCGCAAAACAGATGCTGTAACAAATTGGTANCCAACTTTCGGAAAACCGAAGAGGCAGTCTTCTGCGTGGTGTGGCAGGNATTGTTGTCTTTGTGGAAATAGTCTTGGTGGTATGCCTTGGTGTTTCGGAACGNNTGTGTTNTTTCATGGTCATTGNTTTATGTGATTGGTGTGTCAAAAGCGAATNCACGANTGCGCCCATATTTCATGCTGGTTCTTGTCGTTTGCCGTGCGGTCATGTATATAATTGTACTGCACTTGAAAGAGGAGGTCCTTGTGTAACCGGAAATTAGGGCAGATGCTGTATATGCTTTTGGTTGTCTGCCAACTTGCGTCTCTGCGAAAGACGTCGTAGCGTCCGTACAACTTCAACCANGGGGTGAGAGGAATGCCCACCGTGGCATACCAGGCATCGGCGCGGTCTGTGGTTCCCTCCTTCCATGTCTGTTTCGCTTCGTCGTAATCATTGACATCGCGACCGTAGTGATGGGCATATTCTGCGCGAGCACTCCATCCGCCATGTTCATAGATGGCGGAAAGTGCCCAGCGACGGCGAGGCACAGAAACAAGACTTTTGTCGGTCAGCATGCGGCTAAATGTGCCAGTCCAACCAAAGACCCCGATGTATAGGTCTGTCAATGGCTGGACCTGAATGTTGCCGATGAAGTCCTTCTGTGTGTTGTTGTCTTTGAGGTTTTGGCCATTACCGTTGACGATGGCAGCCTGATAGCGGATGAGGGAACGTCTGTCTGTTCCTATCGGGAAAAGGTCACCCTGAAACTGGATGCCTTGGTCTCGGCCGTTTTGCGCCATTTCACCGTTGCAATCTTCCGCGCCGAAAGCTGCCATGTGTTGAGCCAGTAAGGAATAGTTGCCTAGTCCCACATCCCATGGATTCATGGGATTTTCATAGGTGAAGCAACGNTTGAACTGGCCGACTTTGACCTGAAATTCCTTAAAGCGAATCCATTCAAGTNTATAGTCGCGNATGGCGGNTGTGTTGCGAAGCTCAAGCTGAATGCGATATCTGAAGTCGCGCAACAGGGTGCCTGAAACGTATGCACGGACAAGCCGGACCTCGAATCCGTTGGTGTTGGCGTGGTCCTTAGTGGAGTAGCTGTACTTGCTGACAATATAGCCGCCGAACTTAGGGACGCTTGCCCATTTGGTCACATTGCGGCCGTAAGTCATTCTTGTCCTTTGTGTCTCGATGCTGTCCATCGTTTTCTCAATGGCTTCATTGAGATAGACGGAAAGGAGTCCAGACTGGTATTCATCAGTTGTTTCTGCGCACAGGGAGAGTGCGACACATGCAAACAGCAGGTGCCCCACAATCATTGCTTTGCTGATTCTTTGCTTCACAATCTGGGCGCTTTTATTTCGNTGACGGCNAGGGAAGCCGTCAGCGAAATTTTATATGGTCTATTAAATGCGTTCAAAGTTTCAGGCCTTAGGCTTTTTTGATGTAGTCAACCAGCCATGCACCGACCTCCTTCGTGCCGTACTTGGCACCGCCTTCCACTTGAATCTCAGGTGTGCGGATGTTCTGCTCAAGCGAGGCATTGACAGCCTTACGGATGAGAGCACCTTCTTCTTTTAGGTCGAAATACTCGAAGAGCATCGCCACGCTCAGTATCTGTGCTAATGGGTTGGCAATGTTGAGACCCTTTCCTTGAGGCCAACTGCCGTGGATNGGTTCGAACACCGGCGTTGAAGTTCCTGTTGAGGCACTGGGCAAAAGACCCATGGAACCAGTGATGACGCTACCTTCGTCGGTCAGGATGTCGCCGAAAGTGTTTTCGGTCACCATGACGTCGAAGAANCGCGGGTCCTGTATCATGCGCANGGCAGCNTTGTCAACATACATGAAGTCTGTCTCGACGTCGGGGTATTCGGTCATTATTTCTTGTGCTACTTTTCGCCACAGACGGCTGCTTGCCAATACATTAGCCTTATCGACTACTGTAAGGTGCTTACGGCGCTGGCGTGCGTACTGATAACCGACGCGCAGGATGCGTTCCACTTCCGGCCGGCTGTAGTAGTTTGTGTCGAGAGCATCCTCAACTCCGTCTGGGTTGATGCTGGGCTCCTGTTTCTTGCCGAAATACATGCCGCCTGTCAGTTCGCGAATGCAGACAAAGTCGGCGCCGCGTACCAACTCCTCTTTGAGGGGTGATTTGTGGATGAGACAGTCGAACGTCTCGACGGGGCGGATATTGGCGAAGAGCCCAAGTTTCTTGCGCATGGCCAGTAGCCCCTGTTCGGGACGTACTTTTGCGTTTGGGTTGTTGTCGAACTTAGGATCGCCCACGCTTGCGAAGAGTACGGCATCTGCCTCCTGGCAAATCCGGAAAGTTTCTTCAGGGAAGGGGTCGCCCACTTCGTCGATGGCATGGGCACCGCATAAGGCTTCCTTGAATGTTACTTCGTGGCCGAACTTTTCGGCTATTGCGCTAAGTACAGCAACGCCTTGTTCCATAATCTCTGGGCCTATACCGTCGCCCGCCAATACTGCAATGTTAAGTTTCATGATGTATGGTAAAATGTTTAGATGATTCGAGGATTGTGACTTGTCTCGAAATCAAGTCATATACTTGTCTTCAATTTGGTTGAGCATCTTTATGGTTGCTTTTATGGCGGCTTCGGTCTGGTCTGCATCCAGACCTCGTGTGCGATAGACGCGCCCTTCGAATTCCCATGAGATGACTGTTTGTACAAGTGCATCGGTGCGTCCTCCGGGAGGTATGGTCACACGGTAGTCGGTCAGCCAAGGGAAACTGCGCCCGAGCTTGCCGCGGTAGATGTGGCGTATGGCACGCACGAAAGCATCGTACATACCGTCTCCTGTGGCAGACTCTTCGTAGGACTGTCCGTTTATTTCGAGCTTGACGCAAGCCTGAGGATGGAGACCGTAAGCCGTGCTTACCATATAAGAAAGCAGGCGGATGTGCTCTTCTGGTGCTTTATGGTGGAGAACATCGCTCACAATGAAGGGCAGATCGTCAACGGTGATTGTTTCCTTCTTGTCGCCGAGCTCGTTGATACGCTTGGTTACTTTGCGCATGTCCTCGTCGCTGAGTTGTATGCCAAGTGTTTTGAGGTTCTGCTCGATGTTAGCCTTTCCCGACATTTTCCCGAGGGCGTATTCACGACTGCGCCCGAAGCGTTCGGGCAAAAGACGGTTTACATAGAGTGCGCCCTTCTTGTCGCCATCAGCGTGGACGCCTGCCGTTTGCGTGAAAACGTTACTGCCTACCACGGGCGCATTGCTTGCCGTGGCTATTCCGCTATAGCTCTCTACCATGCGCGATATATCGGCTATGGTCGATTCGTTCACCGACAAGCCGCCGCCACCCATATCGTTCAATACAGCCACGACGCTGGCGAGGGAAGCGTTTCCAGCACGTTCTCCAAGTCCATTCACCGTGGCGTGCACCCCCTTGATACCGGCCTGTACGGCCGCCAGAACGTTGGCAATGGCAAGATCGTAGTCGTTGTGGGCATGAAAGTCGAAGTGGACATTGGGATAGCGTTGAACCATCATGTCCACATAACGCCTTGTCTCGTCAGGCGACAGGATTCCGAGTGTGTCGGGCAACATGATGCGGTCCAGACTTCCCTCCTCAATGAGGGGGAGCAGGCTACACTCTATCATATCGAATACATACTGAGGACTTTCCTTAATACCGTTCGACCAATCTTCCATATAGACGTTGACGTGCAGTCCTGCCTGATGGTTGCGACGCACATTGTGTGCCACGTCGGCCTGATGCTGTTCGGGTGTCAGACCGAGTTGTCCGCGGCAGTGCTTCTCCGAGCCTTTNGTGAGCAGGTTTATCACTTTNCCGCCCGCTTTGGTTATCCANTCGGTGCTCTTACNGCCATCGCAGAAGCCAAGCACCTCAATCCTATTAAGGCAGCCTGCTCCTGCTGCCCATTGACAGACACGGCGCACGCATTCGAGTTCTCCTTCGCTGACACGGGCGGACGCTATCTCGATGCGGTCCACATGTGCCGTTTCCAGGAGACGGCGCGCTATAGCAAGNTTCTCGGGNGCGGNAAAGGNCACTNCCGATGTCTGCTCACCATCACGTAGCGTGGTGTCTAATATCTCGATATTCGTTTTCATTAAAAGTCATTTACGATTTAGCCATTTGCGATTCATCCATAGATATTAGATTAAAGGGGGCTTTGCCTGAAGCATAAATCAGAGAAAGGTCCAATGCTTCAAAATGGTAAAACAGTAAATACTCACTGGACTTGAAAGTTGCTAAAAGTACACACGCGCTATGCGGCGTATGCGTTCCAAATCAGGTACCGTGCGCATGTCTTCATCAATATGGCAGAGCTCGGCGATGGCGTAGATGTCGGCTGCTTCGTCGGTCATCTGTTGATCTGCAATGGCAAAGAGGCTGTTGCGGGCATCAATTATGCGTATAGCGCCTTTTGCGTACACGCCGTCCTGTCCTTGTAGTTGCAGACTGACAAACCGATACAACGCTTCTGCGAAATCTTCCGTCATGCTCTTCGTTCCCATTCCTCGATTTTGTCAGTGTTGGAGAGGAGGAAGTCAATGTCATCGTAGGCGTTGAGTAGGCAGTGCNTCTTGTACGAATTGATAGGGAAGTGCNNGCTGTGTCCTGTGGTAAGGTTCGTGACGGTCTGGTTGGGAAGGTNAACCTTCACTTCTGCNTGTGGGTTCGCTTCGATGGTGTCGAAGAGTTCTTGCTGGAAGGCTTCGTTCACGATGACGGGGAGAACGAAACAGTTGAGCAGGTTGCCGCGGTGTATGTCGGCAAAACTGCTGCTGATGATGGCGCGTACACCGTATCCTGCTATAGCCCATGCGGCATGCTCGCGACTGGAGCCGGAACCCCAGTTCTTGCCGCCCACGATGATTTCATGTACGCCTTTGCGGGGAAGCTCGGCATATTCTGGCTTGTTCATAACGAAGTCTGCAATGGGTTTACCATCGGCGTCATAGCGCAGGTCGTGCATGAAAGCGTCGCCGTAGAACTTTGGGTCGCGTGTGGTGAACGCCAGATAGCGGGCCGGTATGATGTTGTCGGTATTGTTGTTGTCGATAGCGATGGGGATGCAAGTCGATGTGATGATGTTGAATTTCTCTTTTGCCATAAGACGGAAAATGATTAAAGCATGGAACGAGGGTCAGTGATTACACCGGTGATGGCACATGCGGCCACCGTTAGTGGGCTGGCCAAAATGGTGCGTGCGCCAGGTCCTTGACGGCCTACGAAATTGCGGTTGGAGGTGGAAACACAGAGTTTGCCGGCNGGTACTTTATCGGGGTTCATGGCCAGACAACTGGAGCAACTGGGCAANCGCAGTTCGAATCCAGCCTCTTCGAGTATCTTGTCAATGCCCTCGTCGATTACCTGTTGGCGCACTAACCATGAGCCGGGCACTATCCACGCCACTACATCGGGGTGCTTCTTTCTTCCCTTCACGATGGAAGCGAAAGCGCGGAAGTCTTCAATGCGCCCGTTTGTGCATGCCCCGAGGAAGCAGTAGTCCACCTTTGTCCCTTCGAGTTTCTGCCCAGGAGCGAACTGCATGTATTCAAGCATAGCTTTGAGTTGTACGGCTTCTGCGTCAGAGACACTCTCAAGGGTAGGGATGGTACCATCTATGGGAATCCCGGCACCAGGATTCGTGCCATATGTGATGCGGGGAGCAATATCCTCTGCTGCATATGTTACCTCTTTGTCGAAGATGGCATCATCATCGCTTCTGAGTGTGCGCCACTCGTTGATGGCTTTTTCCCATGCCTCGCCTTTAGGCGCATATTCACGGCCCTTGAGGTATGCAAAGGTCACTTCATCGGGAGCGATGATGCCGGCGCGACTACCCATNTCAATAGAAAGGTTAGACAGAGTGAGGCGGCCTTCCATCGACATGCTGCGTATGGCACTGCCGGCATACTCAACGGCATATCCGGTGGCACCGGCTGTAGTCATCTGCGCCATGATGTAGAGCGCCACATCCTTGGCGGTCACGCCCTTTTGTAATTTGCCCTCTATGTTTATGCGCATGGTTTTGGGCTTCTGCTG
>WFLX010005469.1_pt1 | contig 17461 bp, 17 predicted proteins | sample 4967041 | NCBI WGS metagenome assembly WFLX01 (sample SAMN12857096, study PRJNA449069) | gut metagenome | isolation source: stool from male and female vole | host: Microtus ochrogaster | place: USA:Florida | collected 2017 | reverse complement strand
GGAGTCCCTTGATGATGTAAAGGATGCAATACCATATGACGACGGTGATATATAGATTGGGGATATACTCTAGAATCGAGTTAACCACCATCTTTATCGGATCGACGATATAATCGAAGATTCTCAGTGCCAGATTCTCGGTCTGAGGGAATATGGAGAAGAGAATCGGGACGGTGAATGTGAGGAGCAGAAGCAACAGTATGTAGCGGATAAAGTTGCTGATATAGACTAATATGCGGCAGAGTCTACGGGTGTTGAGCAATTCATAGTCGCGCACTATGAGCGGCTTGAGACGTTGATGACCGAAACGCACGATCTTGCGCCTCAGGAGGCGGAAAAGGTAGTTGATCAGCTTGAAGAGCAGACACTGCATCGTGAGCACGAGTACAAACAGTCCGGCTCTCTTGACGATCTGCCAGAAACTGTTCTCATTCTTCATGTATTTGATTCTGGCTATAAGGATGGGCATATATCTTTCCGCCAACTTATGCCGTGTAGTGCCGTGCCAGAGGGCATCCTGTTCGGTGATGCTCACTATCACCTTATTGCCATACATTATGTCGATGTAGTTGTCGTTTTCAAGCATATATACCGAATCCCTGCTTATCCTTCTCTCTTTACCTATTTTCCTGAGAGTCTCGGAAATCATCTCCGCACGGTCAAAAGCGGAATAACCTCCTCGGGAAGCATAGACCATAAACAGTGTGTCATCGTCAATCCTGACCGGCACTCCGGGAGTTATGGCGCGCAATGAATCTATGATATGGAGTTGTTGTTCTCGTTTTATGGAGTCTTCAATCAGACTACGGTTGCGAGTCTGGTCAAGCTCGGCACGCAGAAGAATCTCGTTGAGACGCATCTCCTGGATCTGTTGGGTCAGCTGCTGCATCTGCATGGAGTCTTTCTTATAACGTTCTTCAGGCGACAATACGCCTTCTGTGTCACCATCGGATATGGACGTGGAGTCACCTTCAGTTGCAGTACGGATCAGTTTCTCGGCGCTTTTGAGTAACTGCCCTCGCGCTTCTGAGGCAAAAGGAATAAGTCCTAAGAATAACAGGAATTGAAGTAATAGTAGTCTCATAACAGTAAGCATGACAATATCAGTTGATCGGAGCAGCCGGTTTCTGTGAGGCCGAACGGTAGCGGGGATGATGTTCGAGAAGTTCACGGCGCAGACGCGAACGGTCGAGGTGAAGATATATTTCTGTAGTGGCTATTGACTCATGACCAAGCATCTCTTGTATGGCACGCAGGTTGGCTCCCCCTTCGAGCAGGTGGGTGGCGAAAGAATGGCGCATGGTGTGGGGGCTGACTTTCTTCTGAATCCCTGCCAAGGCCGCCAAATCGCGGATTATGTAGAACACCATCACGCGTGACAGTGGGGCGCCACGGCGGTTGAGGAAGAGTACATCCCGGCCTGTAGGCTTGATGTTGAGCCGTTCCCTCTCCGGAAGGTAGGCTTGTATGAGGGCGACTGACGAAGGCGACATGGGCACCATCCTTTGTTTGCTCCCTTTTCCTTCTACAATCATGAGACGGTCGTCAAGACTGATGCGGGATATACGTAGGTCGACGAGTTCGCTGACTCGCAGGCCTGACCCGTATAGAGTCTCGATGATGGCTTCATTGCGTAATGACTCCTCCTTGCCAGGGGGGATAGCCTGAATCATGGCGTCGATCTCCTCTATGCTCAAGACATCGGGAAGATGACGGGCCAGTTGGGGCGATTCGAGTAGTTCCGACGGATCAGTGAGTATATAACCTTCTATACGCAGGAATTTGAAAAAGGCTCTTATCCCGGCTATAAGTCTGGCTTGCGAGCGTGGAGAGATGCCGAGTTCCCTGAGAGTGGTGAGCAGAAGATGAAGATCTTCTTCGGTGGTGTCGGTAAGTAGAAGTGAGCGACTCTCAAGATAGTCGAGAAGATGCGCCGTATCCACTAAATAGGCGTTCGCCGTATTCGGCGACAGTGAGCGCTCAAGGCGTAGGTAAGCCTCGAAATCGCGTCGGAGTTCTTCCGGTGTACGTAGCTGACGGCGCCCTTCATTCATATCGTTTCTCAGAATCTTGTCTTATTTCTCAGAATCTCATCGGGTAGGCCACAAAAGCCATATCTTCTCGTGGCACGGTAATCACAATCCGGTTTCCATGAAAGATCAGTCCTCTTTTACAAGCCTCATACATTGTCTCCACACATTGTTTCGTGGGAGATATGGCCAGGATGGCTGAGCCGGCCTTTATACGTGCCTCAAGTTCTGACGGTCCGGGCACATCGGCTATACTTACCAGTAGATCTCCGGGGTGAGATTTCGGTAGATTGTTACCTTTGAATTTGACACAACCGACTCCGGCGGCTCGTGCTGCGGCACACATCGCGGGTAACCCTTCCGGAAGCAACAGACGGCGGCTACGTAGATTCACCAGCAGACGTAACAGCAACCGTGCATCCGCGCGTGAGTGTGAATCTCCCTTGAATCCCGGTGCCAGAATCACTCTGTCGATATCGCTGTAGCCGTAATAACCATAAATGCCGGGATTGACAGCCATCTGCACAAGAGTATAGGCAAAAGGAGAATGTACGCCGAAGCCAAGTGAATGGCGCCAGCGTACATAAGACTTGAAAGGAGAGGTAAGAAAACTCATTTTGATTTAATGAAACGGATAAGCCATATCACGAAAGCCACCATACAGAGCACATAGATCACGATCACCGACACCATGGCAATAGTGTTGGTGGTGTGTGTGCTTTGCGGATCAAAGGTCATGACTATGCTNTGTGTACCTGCCGGTATCTGCATGGCACGGAGCACATAGTCAACCCGTCCGATGGGTGCGGGTTTACCGTCGATTGTGGCCTCCCAGCCCCACGGGAAGAATATCTCACTGAACACGGCAAGATTTCCTTTAGCGGAACGGGCCTTATATGTAAGGCGGTTTGGNGCGTAGGAAGNCTCATAGATCGTGTCACCGGGGAGCANTNTGTTGGCTGTACCGAGCATGGGCCTGAAACTTTGGTCGGCCACGGCATAACGGCCCGGATTGATGGTGTCGAGCACACTCATTTCTGTGTTGGCATTGGCCACATAGAAGATTGAGTCTACAAACCATGCGTTACCGAGAGCCTCGGGATTCAGCTCATACTGGTCGCCGTTTAGGAAATATTTGGTATTGAGCATGTTGAATACCTGTGGATTCCCCTTCTTTATCTGATGCTCTATAAGGTCATTGTAGCGCGTGAGTTTGGCTGCATGATAGCCTCCGATGGTCTTGTGGAAATAGGAAGAACGTGCCTGGTAGAAACCTCCCGTATCCATGACACGATAGTTGGTGGTATCGGCCAATATGGCTTTGTCGGCGGCTGTCATGTGGAAGGCCGCTTCCATTGGAGCCGGGGTGGTGAAGTTGTCGGAGTTCACATAACGTTTGTTGAGGGGGAAGAGGTCAATCAAGGCCACTACAGTGAGACAGCATACAAACACTGTCTTGTTGGTGAGTATGCCCTTGAACCAGAACATCGTGACACCGGCACCGAGCAAGATAAAGATCAGAGAACGCAATGAGTCGGTCGACACAAGACTCAGACGAGTCTGCCTGATGGCATCAAAAATCGGTGCATATCTGGGATCGTTCAACACACCGTTGGCCTCGAAGTACTGAATCTCCATCGCAGAGAATGGTTGCCCGAACACCGACGGCGAGAGCCAGCCGATAAGGCATACGAGAGCACCGCCACCCATCACGGTATAGAATGTCCATTTGTTCTCTTTGAAGAAGTCGGGGGTGTCAAGCATCTTGCGGATGCATTTGGCTGCCAACAGGGGCACGGTGAACTCTACGATCACCAATATGCTCGACACGGCGCGGAATTTGTTATATCCCGGGAAATTATCGATAAAGAAGTTGGTAAACGGAGCGAAGTTATGTCCCCACGACAGCAATATGGCCAATATCGAGACAGCGAACAGGGCCCACTTCATCGGACTGTTCACCACAAATAAGGCCAGGATTGCCAGAAGAAGTACGAAGGAACCTACATAGACAGGACCGTTGGTGCCGGGCTGGTCACCGAAATATTGTGGGAACTGGCTGAGGAATTGTCTCATCTCCGGCTGGAGATACAGTTCGTCGGCTTTGTCGGTGTCGGTGATGGAAAGCTGGCGGGCCTCTCCTTCCACAGGTTTCATACTGGCACCTCCTTTTACATTAGGTATCAGGAGAGTGAAGGTCTCATCTAATCCATAGCTCCATGCAGTGATGGCGTCTTTGTCCATACCTTCTGCCGGAGTCGTTCCATTTTCCGTTGTAAGGTCGGTGGAGCGGCCGCGTACAGTCTCCTTGGCGTATTCGTAAGAGTTATAGAGACTTGGGGAGTTGGCGCCGACGGCTGCCACTCCGGCCAGCAGACAGAAGAAAGTGGCCAGCAACCATTGTTTCATCTTATGCTTTCGTATGGCGGTCCAAAGCCATGCGAGCATCATGAATAATATGACGAAACAGAAGTAATATGACATCTGGGGATGATTGCTCTGCAGCTGAAGCGCTCCGAAGAGAGCTGTGAGAGCCATACCCGGCAAGTACTTGCCTCTGTAGCAAAGCATGATACCGCCGATTGTGGGTGGTATGTAGGCGAGAGTGACGAATTTCCAGATGTGTCCCGCTCCGATAAGTATTATGAAATAGGAAGAGAAACCCCAGGCCACGGCTGCAAAAAGAGCTGTAGGCCATTTCAGTTTGTAGCACAGTCCCATGATGAAGAAGCCGAGCATCATGGCGAAAAGGAGATTGGCGGGTGCCGGGAGCCACAGTGAGAATGCGCGGCCTATCCATGTGAGAGTCTCGTTGGCAGGATAGGAGGGTGCGATCTGGAAATTGGGCATTCCGGAAAACAGAGAGTTTGTCCAACGGGTAGTCTGGCCGGTGGCTTCGGTGAAGGCTTTCCCCTCTTGTCCGTTGGCAATGCCTTGCATCATGTCATGTTGTTGCAACACATTACCCTGCACGTCGTCAGGGAAGAAAAAGAAGAAAGCCACTACTGCCAGTAGCAGAGCGGCCAGCAAAGAGTAGATGTAGGTTTTTTTCATTTGTCTACTTTGATGTAGATTTGACGGTTCATACTCTGTTCAAGTGATATCAGAGTCTCGGTGCCTAAGACACCGCTTATATGCTGTATCTGATCATTGAGAAGCTCCATGAGATGCTGATTATCCTGGGCATATACCTTTATAAGCATAGAGTAGGGGCCTGTGGTGAAATGACATTCCACCACTTCAGGTATTTTTTCAAGTTCCTGCACCACCTCACGGTAGAGCGAGCCTTTCTCCAGATTCACACCTACGTATGTACAGGTGTTGTAGCCCAGTGCCTTGGGATTGACGGTGTAGCCTGAACCGGTGATCACCTTCATCTCGATAAGTCGCTGGATACGCTGATGGATAGCTGCTCTTGAAACGCCACACTCAAGGGCCACATCTTTGGAGGCGATGCGGGCGTTCTTCATGATAATATTGAGAATTTTCTTGTCTAAGTTGTCTATACGGTCCATGGTTAAAGATTAGTTGGTTGTTATCTCTTAATTAGATAATTGTGCAAATTTATCATTTTTTTGCGAAATATACAACTTTTGGTAATAATTTAACCATAAATAGTGCCTTGTGGGATTGGATAGGATGGAAAATCGCTAAAAATTAACTCAACGAAAAAGGTCAGTGTCAGCCTTATGCACGCGACCGGGCGAAGGCCGAGGCNGTAAACGCAGTTCCCAGACCGATCGCCACTACCGGAAGCAGTGCGATGGCTATGTCGCTCCATATCACTTTCACCGGATAGGCCTGGATCACAAGTGAGGCCGGATCTCCTCCCAAACGGATGATGCCGAAATGCTGTTGCAAGAGGCATAGCATGAGGCCGAAGAGGATGCNGCTCACACCGCCTATCAGGGTGACATACACGNTCTCNCACCAGAAGACGCTANCGATCTGANGNTTGCTCATGCCTAAGGCTGAGAAGGTGGACANNGACTNCACTTNCTCCAGTACGAGCATGCACAGGGTGCTTATTATATTGAAGGAAGCGATGAGAAGTATGAATATCAGTAGCAGGAATGATACCCATTTCTCTATCTCAACCATGCGGAAGTTGATTTCCTGTTGCTGCAGCCTGTCTTTTACTACCACCCCCGGGCCGAGCCGCGTCCGTATNTCTTCCGCCACTTTCCGGAAGTCTGCGCCCGGGAGCGTGCGCACCTCCACTACGGTGGCTTCCGTGTCATATTGGAAAAGATCTCGGGCCGTGCTGATGTCGCAGATCACTGTCTTTTCGTCATAATCATTCTGCATTGCCTGGAATATGTCGGCCACGTTTACCGAATCTGTCAGGAATGATGATATGGGATTGGCGAGATTGACCCTGCCCTCCCTTCGCGGGGCGAATATCAGCATGGGCACGTCTCCGTTGTAGAATCCCAATTGCCGGGCCACGCCCACTGAGGCGATCACATCCTTTTTGCCAAGTGCCGAGAGAATATGCCCTCCGGTCACAATGGAATCTATGCCCGTGATTTCCGGATATCGTTGCATGTCGACACCACGNAGTGTCACGGGCATCTCACGTGCGTCAACAATCGCTAAAGCGTTGTCCACTACTGCCGGCACTGCCATCTCCACCCCGGGTAGCGACGCNATCACCGTCGCTAAAGAATCACCGTCGCTGAAAGTCTTGCCTTCAGCAGGGCTGACAGCCACATCGGGAGCCAGAATGTCGAGTTTGTCGGTGAGTATGGACCGGAATCCGTTGAAAACCGACAGCACACAAATAATGGCGGCGGTGGCCACAGCCACCCCCACCACTGATATGATAGAGATCGCGCTTACCGCGCTATGCGATTTCGGAGCCCTCAGATAGCGCCAGGCTATACGTAGGGGGAGTGCGCGTGAACTCATTCTGCCTCTTTCTTCTCCTCGTCGTGTTTCTTGTCAGGACCGAGCAGACGGTCGATGTTTTCTATATAATCGAGCGAGTCGTCGAGATAGAATTGCAGTTCAGGGCATTTGCGGAGCACCTCTTTCACGGCCTGTGCGAGTTCATAGCGCACGGTCTTTGCCTGACGGTTGATGTTGGCGAGTATTTCCTGACTTTTATCCGGCGGGAATATACTCAGATATGCTTTAGCTATGCTGAGGTCGGGACTTACGCGTACCGCGCTCACGGAGACTATGACGCCACCTAATGCGGCGGTCTGACGACGGAAAATCTCGCTCAGCTCTTTCTGGAGCAGGCGAGCTATTTTTGCTTGGCGTTTACTTTCCATAATTTCTATATTATTGTCTGAAAAAAATCATTACTTATTTATAACGTCTCCCGAGGCGTTATCGTTTACCTTAAATTTTCCTGTCAGGATGTCTGAGGTAGTTTGCGGATTATGGTGAGACCGTCGCGCAAGGGGATGATGACACGCTCTACACGTGTGTCGGCGGCTACCATGTCGTTAAACCGCATTATTCCGAGGGTCTGGGCCGAACGTGGAGAGGTCTCCGTCACATGGCCGTCCCACAGTGTATTGTCAGCGATGATATAACCCCCGGGGCGCAGGAGTGGAAGGGCGGCGGCATAATAATCGTCATACCGGCGCTTGTCGGCATCAATGAATATCAGGTCGAATTCCTCTTCCCGCCACTGCTTCATTGTCTCCAACGCATCGCCTATATGCAACCGTATCTTGTGGGCGAGGGGAGAGGCGGCAAAATTGCCTGTGATGAAATCTTCCAGTTCATCGTCCACCTCAATCGTGTCGAGCGAAGCATCATCGGCTAAAGCTTCTGCCATACACAATGCCGAGTAGCCGGAGAAAGTGCCTAATTCCAGCACTCTCTTTGGGGCGATCATGGAGGTGAGCATTTTCAGAAGTCGTCCCTGGGTGTGGCCGGAGCACATCCTGCCGTTCAAGAGCCGGAGATTGGTAAGCCTGTCTATTTTATATAGGTAGTCCGGCTCTCGGTCTATATGAGCCTCGATATAGTCGTCTAAGGTCATGAATTCTTCAGGAATCTAACGGCTAAGCTATACCCCCGGAGGCCGAATCCGCAAAGCATAGCCTTGCAAGAAGGAGCTGTCACTGATTTATGGCGGAACTCTTCGCGGGCGTGAATATTGGAAATGTGTACCTCTATGACGGGTAAGTTTATGGATGAGATGGCATCGGCTATGGCTAATGAATAGTGGGCGTATGCACCCGGATTTATGACAATACCTGTACATTCGGGCGTATCATATCCAAGACTGTGGATTTTATCGATTAAGGCTCCTTCAGAGTTACTTTGAAAATATTCGATGGGGGTGTCGGGAAATTCAGCACGTAGCTCACGCAGGCAATCTTCAAAAGAGGTTGAGCCATATATTTCCGGTTGGCGTTTTCCCAGCAGGTTGAGATTGGGGCCGTTGATAATGCAGATCATGTTGAGGGCTTATTTTGTTGAGGGTTTGGAATGAGCGCGGCGTAAAAAGCAGCATACCGTGAAAAAGGATGCGGAAAAGCCGCAAGAAAAGGAAATACGAAAAAAGAGCAGCAGGAAACCTAAGTTTACGCTGCTGCTCTTCCTCTCTCCTCGGCGGTGCGGACGGGACTCGAACCCGCGACCCCATGCGTGACAGGCATGTATTCTAACCTACTGAACTACCACACCAGGATTTGGTTTTGCTTTCGTTTCGTGTCTTTCGGAGGCCTTGTTTTCGTTTGGGCTACCGTTTGTTTCCCGATTGCGATGCAAAGTTAGGTACTTTTTCTGAATCCACCAAATGTTTTTGCGAAATTTTTTCAAAAAATTTTTTCAAATTAGCTAAACAGTTGGTTTTCATCTAAATAATTTTTGAAAAACTTAACCTTCCTTCTATGCTTTTCATCCTACAAAAGAAAGAGTGGTTATGCGAANAGGAAGTTTCATTAGGTAAATAGTAAGATTGGTTATGCAAATATAAAGACGCATTATGTAGGTAGTAAGCTTCGTTATGCCGATAGGCAGATATTTACATTGATCCAAAAATTTCTATCATGCCAAATTTTTTTCCATCATACAAAAAAAGAGGTCTGAATTTTCAGACCTCCTTATTCTCAGTCGGGGTGACAAGATTCGAACTTGCGACCACACGCCCCCCAGACGCGTACTCTAAACCGGGCTGAGCTACACCCCGAGAATAATAAGCTTAATCAAGACCAACCGGTATCTCTTCTGCTAGACCGTTGCCGGCTTCGCTCTGCCGCTCACAGNGAGCGACCGATACTCTCGCTTAAGCTTGCGCTTTATGCGGGGGCTCTTGATTAAAGCGTTGCAAAGTTAGTCACTTTTTTCATTCCCTGCAAATATTTCATATAAAAAATTACCTGTTAGATACGCTCTAACAGGTAATTTTTTAATTATCAGCGATAAAGAAAATGTTAAAATATATTTAGTTCATTCTCTAAGGCGCGAGTCAATGACGATGGTGACCGGTCCGTCGTTGGTGAGACTCACCTGCATATCGGCTCCGAACACTCCTTGGGCGGTCTCTTTGCCCATGGCTTCCGCTACCAGCCGGCAGTAACTCTCATAAAGCGGTATGGCTACTTCGTGACCTGCCGCGTGGATGTAGCTCGGACGGTTGCCTTTCTTTGTAGAGGCCGTGAGAGTGAATTGACTTACCGCCAAGATCTCTCCGTCGACGTCTTTCACCGAGAGATTCATCACCCCTTTTTCATCGGGGAAAATACGCATGGCTGTGGTTTTGGCCGCAAGCCATTCCGCATCTTGCAACGTGTCGCCCTCAGCTACCCCTACAAGCACCATCAGTCCTCTTCCNATNGAGCTGTGGAGTCGCCCGGCTATACTGACCGACGCATCCGTCACCCGCTGAATCACTAATCTCATCTTATTTTACGAATACGAGATANTCGCCCGGCTTAAGCTGCTCGGGAATAGCCGCGTCGCTTGAAGTGAAATAATTCTTCATGCCCTCTACCGCGGGTTTTTCACCTGTGAAGTTCACAGCGGTCGCCTCTTTACCAAGATTGGTAAGCACAGTCACTTTGGAATCGCCTTTCTCACGTGAGAATATGAAAAGATCAGGACTTTCAGTGGAGTAAGCCACCAGTTCACCACCCTCAAGACCGGCCGCGAGAGCCTCCTGTGAATGTTTAAGTTTGTTGAGGTTCTGATAGAATGTGAAATACTCGTTGCGTGGTTCCCAAGTAGGAGCCTTGTCTTTCTCAAAGAATTCGAAAGCACGGTTCATGCCGGTCTCCTGACCTGTGTACATCATCGGCATACCGGGCAGGGTGTATGAAAGCACGGCAAAAGCATCTGTCAGATTGCCGAGACGGTCAAACTCTGTTCCCTCCCATGAGTTGAGGTCGTGGTTGGTGACCATATTCATAAGATAGGTATCTTTGGGATAATCCTGATCCTGGTCGTCAAGAAGTGCCTTGATGGCGATGGCGTGGGTCTCGGGGAATTCTTTTACCTTACCGTCCTCGCCTTTGAATGTGTACTGTCCTGAAGTAGCGGCGATAGCGCTGAAGAGATCCTTCATAGGCCAGTTGTAACCCATGTCGAAACCATTTTTCTGAAGCTCGGGTTTGCTGGCCTCGGCGAGCATGAACACGTCAGCCTTTGCCTCTTCGAGCTGAGGACGGGCCTCATCCCAGAAATCGGTGGGAACTTCTCCCGCTACGTCGCAACGGAAACCGTCTACGCCAACTTCTGTAATCCAGTATTTCATGGCATCTATCATGCCTTTACGCATCTCAGGATTGGAATAGTCGAAGCAATATACATCGGTCCAGTCGTATACGCCCACCATATTGCCGAGAGAGTCTTTCTCATACCAGTCGGGATGTTCCGCCACCCACTTGTTATCTCTGCCGGAGTGATTGGGCACCCAGTCGAGAATCACCTTCATACCCTGGTCATGAGCCTGTTTCACCATATCCTTGAACTGGTCGACGGTGCCGAATTCAGGGTTGAAAGCGGTGTAGTCGGCCACTGCATAGTAGCTTCCGAGCGTGCCTTTGCGGTCTTTCTTGCTGATGGGGTGGATGGGCATCATCCAAAGGATGTCGACACCGAGGTCTTTCAGACGCGGCAATTCGCGTGCGAACGAGGTGACGTTGCCTGAGTCGGAATACTGACGGAGATTTACTTCATAAATCACCGCATTACGGCTCCATTCAGGATGTTTTACATTAGTGTAGGTTGAGTCACGCTCTACATTTTCAGCCTGTGAGGCTTTCCCTTTGGTGCCACATGCTCCGAATAAAAGCGCACCGATGAGGCCAAGGGCTCCGAAGATTCTTTTCATGATAGAATTTATTTAGTTTATGATTCTGGGTATATGGCTTATATGGGGAACTTGTTGATGGCGTCGACAAATGCTTCGGCGGAAGCGGCGATGATATCGGTGTTGGCGGAGAATCCGTAGTAATGCTGACCGTCGTATTCCACAGTCATGTGCACTTTACCTACATCGTTGCTTCCTTTGCTGATGGCCTGGATGAGGAACTCTTTCACGAGCATCTGGCGGCGTATTATAACCTTTATGGCGTTGATGGCTGCATCCACCGGACCGTTGCCCGAAGCACAGGCCTCGAAACGTTCTCCGGCGATCAGAAGACCTATGGAAGCTACGGAACGCAGCCCCACACCGGACGTTACCTGGAGATAATCGAGTTTTATACGGTGGTTTTCACGGTGTTCACCCGCAAGCATGAGCACGTCGTCGTCGGAAATCTCCTTCTTGCGGTCGGCCAGACGCAGGAATTTCTCGTAGGCTTTGTCAAGGGCCTCCTTATCAAGTTCTATGCCAAGCACACTGAGACGGTGCTTGAGGGCGGCACGACCGGAACGTGCGGTAAGCACGATAGAATTTTCATCGATACCCACATCTTTCGGGTCGATGATCTCATAACTTTCACGGTTCTTGAGCACACCGTCCTGATGGATACCGCTTGAATGGGCGAAGGCGTTACGGCCCACGATGGCTTTGTTGGGCTGCACGGGCATGTTCATCAGACTTGACACGAGCTTGCTGATACCCGTGATCTTGGTGGCATTGATATTAGTGTCTATGCCTAATTCTTTATGCGAGCGGAGAGTCATCACCACCTCCTCGAGAGAAGTGTTGCCGGCACGTTCGCCGATACCGTTTATTGTTACTTCCGCCTGACGTGCGCCCCCCATGATACCGCTAATTGTGTTGGCTGTGGCCATTCCGAGGTCATTATGGCAGTGAGTTGCGATCACGACATTGTGAATGCCGTCGACATGCTCCATGAGATATTTGATTTTCGCCTCAAATTCCCAAGGCAGGCAGTAACCTGTGGTGTCAGGGATATTTATCACCGTAGCTCCGGCGTTTACCACGGCCTGTACCACGCGTGCCAGATACTCGTTGTCGGTGCGTCCTGCATCTTCGGCATAGAACTGCACGTCCTCGACAAACGACTTGGCATATTTCACGGCGCGGACGGCACGTTCGATAATCTCCTCGCGGTTGGAATTGAACTTATATTTTATATGAGGATCGGAAGTTCCGATACCGGTGTGTATCCTTTTGTGTTTGGCATATTTAAGGGCTTCGGCCGCCACACGGATGTCATTCTCGACAGCGCGGGTAAGGGCACAGATCGTAGGCCACGTCACAGCTTTGGAGATTTCCTCCACCGATTTGAAATCGCCCGGGGAGGACACAGGGAAACCAGCCTCGATCACGTCCACTCCGAGCTCCTCGAGGGCCTTTGCAACTTCGATTTTCTCGACTGTGTTCAACTGGCAACCGGGCACTTGCTCTCCGTCGCGCAGCGTGGTGTCAAAAATAAAAAGTCTGTCACTCATAATCTAATGTAGAAACTTAATGAATGGCCTGAAAAAAGATTTGGGCGACAATGCCGACCCGGAGCGGGGCTGCGCGGGTGGTCAAAGTGCTTTCCATGAGAGGCCACGAGACGCAAAGTTACAAAAAAATTGAAGATTCTTAAAATTCAGAGTCAAAATAATTGTACAAATCAAATATAATGCTTAACTTTGCACAACGGAAATGGCCCCTGAGAGGGCATATTAACCGCAGGATTGGTCTGGTAGCTCAGCTGGATAGAGCAACAGCCTTCTAAGCTGTGGGTCTTGGGTTCGAATCCCAACCGGATCACCAAAGGGTCGCAAAATCGACAAGGTTTTGTGACTCTTTGCTTTTATTATAACCACATTTTTCAATAAGCTATGCCAGCGAACTCCCTCATTGTAAAGAATTTCGGTCCGTTAAAATCAGTTGAGATTGCCTTTAACCGATTTACCGTTTTTGTTGGGCCTCAGGGTTCCGGCAAGAGTACTATTGCCAAACTCTATTCCACCTTTTTATGGATGGAGAAAAGACTGGTGAGAGGTTTAGACACTATCACGTACTTTGAGCAGTATTCCCGATTTAAAAAGAAGTTAGCGTCCTATCATCGCATCGAATCTTATTTTTATGATGATACGGAGATTACATTCAGAGGAAGTAATTATCTGTTTGATTACCGGGAAGGAAAACTTTCCGTTTCTCCAATCAATAATGACGAAGGCGCAGTAAGAGTGGTTAAGGTGATGTATGTTCCCTCTGAAAGAAACTATTTGAGCTCGATAGGTAACATAAGCGGACTGAAATCTCTTCCCGATTCTTTATATACCTTTAAAGATGAGTTTGACATGGCCCGGCAACATTTCTATACCGGACTTAATCTTCCAATCGAGCATGTCAGATTCGAATATGATCGATTGAACAATATTTCTTGGTTGGTGGGGGTGGACTATAAGGTCAGACTGACGGATGCCTCCAGTGGTTTTCAAGCTGTTACCCCTCTGCTTTTGGTTACTAATTATCTGACAGATCTTGTTGGTAAGAGGAGCTCTGAAGAGAATAAAAATTTAAGTATTGAGGAATTGCAGAGACTTCGTGAAGAGGTGAATAAAATAATACATCACACAGGTCTTTCTGATGAAGTGAAGGAAGCGGCTTTGGCTGAAATTTCCAAAAAATACAGATATGCAGGCCTTGTGAACATCGTTGAAGAGCCGGAGGAGAATCTTTTCCCCTCTTCTCAAAAGAGCGTTCTATATTCATTGCTTGCATGTGCATTAAAAGACCGGGGTAATGAATTAATCTTCACTACTCATAGCCCCTATATGATCAATTTTCTCACCTTGGCAATAAAAGCTGGTGAGCTAAAGAAGAAGGGGGGAGATATGAAATTGATTGGACAAATCGTGCCAGTAGATGCATTGATTGATGGCATGGATGTATCGATTTATCAGTTGGAGCATGGTCAGGCAGCCTTGTTGGCAACCTATAACGATTTGCCCAGTGATGCCAATTATCTCAACGACTCTCTTTCAGAAACAAATCAGGATTTTAATGAATTATTAGATATAGAGGATCAGATATCATAAGATGAAGATAGATTTCTTTATTTCCGCTTGTCAAACCACCAATATCTCTGTTTCGGTGTTTGGACTTTCCGATCCTCAGGATGGAGGGGCGGCTTATGTAGATTTTTCAAATCGGGATCTTTGGGTGGCCGAAGTGGAAAACAGAAGCAATAAACCATTGAATTTTACAGCGGTGGATAATTGTATTCCGATTTATCGACAAGACGGCCAGATGGATAATCGCTGTGACGGAATATTGACAGGAGATAATTATCTAATCTTTGTTGAATTGAAAGACCAGCGAGGGGAATGGATTCAGCATGCTGTTGAAAACCAACTTAAGACTACTATAAACTATTTCAAAGAAAATTACGATATTACCCGCTACAGGAAACGCTATGCTTATGCCTGTAATAAACGGCATCCTCAATTTCATTACTCACACATGTCGATGATGGAGGAATTTCGCCAAACTACAGGGGTCAGATTATGTATAGTAAATAAGATAGTGATAAAATAAAAATTATACACATAACTTATTAAAAAGATTCTTAGCCATTTAAAGGAGTTGGGCTTGATTGATCAGGAAGACTTTACCATATCCTAAGTATATCTAATTCATACCTGACAACTTACAAAATCTTAGTGTTGTTTGTTATAATTGAACATTAACAATATAAAAAGCTAAGATTATGGATATAGAATCATTATTTGACCTTACGGGCAAAGTGGCTGTCGTGACAGGCGGAGGCGACGGCATAGGTCGGGGTTCCTGTGAAATTCTTGCGGCAGCCGGTGCCAAAGTGGTGGTGAGCGATCTCTCCTTAGAGAAGGCGCAACTTGTGGCCGACGGCATTGTGGCCGACGGTGGCACAGCCGCAGCAGTGGCATGCAACGTGATGAACAGTGATGACCTGAATCACCTCATCGAGTTTGCCGTACTCACCTACGGCACGGTAAACATACTTGTGAACAATGCCGGAATAGGAGGGGGTGGCAGAGAGAATCCTTTCAACATAGACCGCGCATACGTTGAGCGGATTTATGCCATAAACGTGTTTGCTCCCTGGCAACTCTGCAAACTTGCGGCTCCCTACATGCAGAAATCAGGTTACGGCAGCATTGTCAACATCACCTCCATGAGCAGCATCAACAATAGTCCGGCCATGGCCATCTATGGTTCTTCAAAAGCAGCCCTGAACCATCTGGCCTCCAATCTGGCATTTGACTACGGCAGCATGGGCATACGTATCAACAATGTCGGACCGGGCGCTACACGCACAAAAGCGCTTGCTTCCGTACTCACTCCAGAGATTGAGGCCAGGATGTTGTCTCATACACCTATTCATCGACTGGGAGAGGTGTCAGACATCGCCGGAGCTGTACTCTATTTCGCGGCACCCATCTCGGCATGGGTTAGCGGTCAGACCCTCATGGTCAACGGAGGAGGCGTACAGACCCTTGATTAAGACCCATCCCCGGCCAGCGTTGTCTCAACGTTGACCGGGGATTCCTACTACTTAATATGTTGATAATTGAAAGAACAGCGGCTTGCCGTCAGGTAATGGGAAAGCCTGGATAGCGGCAAGTACTATAACTTACTTCATAACAACCATCGGAGTGTGGTTCGGTTAAAAACCGTAATGTGAAACTCTATTAAAGAGGGCAGGGGGTTGGCACCGAGACCGGTGTCTCACCTCTGCCCGATAGTCTGACTTTAATATAAAATTAGCTTTGGCTTGCTGTCACTTGGCGTATGCCGTCATGATGACCACCCTGTTGAGGTCGTTCTGAGAGAACGGTTGCTCTGTCTTTTCGTTGAGCATCGAGCTGACCTCGAGACGGGAAGGATCCACACCGAGATTCTGCAGCATCTGCGCCACATTATCGGCGCGCTGCTTTGCCAGACGGAGGTTGATGGCTACGGTGCCGGTGTCCTTGTCGGCATAACCTACCACCGTGGCCTTCGAGCCGGGATTGTTCTTCAGATAGGTGGCGATAGTTGCCACGTTTGGTTCCTGAGCGGCCGGTACCTCCACCTCGTTGATCGAGTAGAAGACGGTGCGGGTGATAGTCTCGGGAGCGAGCGCCGGAACCTCCTTTATGATCTCGACGGTATCACGCACGATTTTCTCCACTTCCACGATCTCCCGGAGAGCATTGGTCTTGTTGTTGGCCATGTTCACGTCAGTCTCCTGGCAGCAGGCGTTCCTGCTGCTTTTCCCGAACTTGAATCCGACCTTGAGAGTCGGGGCGGAGAGGATCGAGAAATTGTGACTGTCGGCGCGGAGGGGTTTGAGACCCTCCTGGGGACGGTAGGAGGTGAGGTTGTAAGTGTACTGGAACGGGTCGATAGACAGGCCTACATACATTGCGGGGAGCACGAAGTAGTCAATTCCGAAAATGAGGCTACCGCGGAGGTTCCAGGCCTCGCCGACCGAAGTACCCATGGAGGTCCACTCGTCATACTTCTGTTCGTTGAGGGCGTAAGAGAAGCCGGCGCGGATACCCGCATAGCACATCAGGTTCTTGACACCCTTGACTCCGAAGTAACGGTCGACACCGGTGTAAGCCTGGTAAGCGCAGGAGTACTGGCTTGCGACAGCCCTGTAGTTAGGGATCTCACCCATCATATCCTCGGGAGACATGCCGCTCTCGGCAGTGCCGGGGACATCGAGATAACCGGGGTTATGGGTGAAATTCAGTCCGCCTCCCAAATTAAGTTTCCACTTGTCAGCGAAGAAGAATCCTCCTTCGAAACCGACCATGAGCTTCTTATCCATCCATACGCTTGTAAGCGCTGAGGCCTCATAGTCGGAGAGGTTGCCCTGCGGGGCAGAGACATTAGTGAAACTGTTATATCCGACCGTTGCCGCAATGGTGAAATCCTTCTTCTGCGGAGTGTTGACACACACCTGTGCGGCAACGGTAAGAGACATCATGGGTAGAACGGCTGAAATTAAAAGTTTCGGTATATTCATGTCAGTTTACTTTTAAATTTATATGCCGTTTCTATTTGGGACTGTTTATTCAGC
>WFLX010273715.1_pt1 | contig 17471 bp, 24 predicted proteins | sample 4967041 | NCBI WGS metagenome assembly WFLX01 (sample SAMN12857096, study PRJNA449069) | gut metagenome | isolation source: stool from male and female vole | host: Microtus ochrogaster | place: USA:Florida | collected 2017 | reverse complement strand
AGGCGTTGGCTTCTACCTCGAGTTTACGGGTAACGGTGCCGTTAGCAAGGATCTTGACGAGCTGTTTGCGATCGATGTATCCTGCCTCGCGGAGGTCGTTGATAGTAATTTTCTCGAGATTTTTAGCTGCAGCGAGCTGTTCAAGGAGATCGAGATTGACTGCCTTGTAGGCAACACGGTTAATGTTCTTGAAACCGAATTTGGGGAGACGACGCTGGAGAGGCATCTGACCACCCTCGAAGCCGATTTTGCGGCTGTAACCGGAACGCGATTTAGCGCCCTTGTGACCGCGGGTTGATGTTCCGCCTTTGCCGGAACCGGGTCCACGGCCGATACGCTTGCCCGATTTGTTAGAGCCAACGGCCGGTGTTAAATTACTTAAATCCATATTATAAATGTATTAGGCGTTGGTTACTTCTACTAAATGGTGCACTCTCTTGATCATACCGCGGAGCGAGGGAGAATCCTCTTTCACAACCGAATGATGCATTTTGTGCAAGCCGAGAGCATCAAGAGTGAGCTTTTCAACTTTGGGGCAGTTGATGCGGCTCTTTATTTGAGTGATTTTTAATAATGCCATTGTGGATAGATGATCTTGAGATTAACCTTTGAATACTTTCTCAACCGAGATGCCGCGGTTCTGGGCAACCTGAGCGGGCGAACGCATTTCGCCGAGGGCGGCNATGGTGGCCTTCACGAGGTTGTGGGGGNTAGATNAGCCTTTAGANTNGGCNAGCACGTCGGTGATACCTACGCNCTCAAGCACGGCGCNCATCGCACCACCGGNCTTTACGCCGGTACCGTGAGAGGCGGGCTTGAGAATGATGCGCGAACCGCCGAATTTAGCGATTTGCTCGTGAGGGATAGTACCTTTGTGAACGGGAACCTGGATAAGATTCTTCTTAGCGGCTTCAACACCCTTGGCGATAGCGGCCTGAACTTCATTAGCTTTACCAAGACCCCAGCCCACGATGCCGTTCTCGTTGCCTACGACAACGATAGCAGCGAAAGTGAATGTGCGGCNACNTTTGGTAACTTTGGTCACGCGGTTGATAGCCACGAGACGATCCTTGAGTTCGATATCGTTGGTTGATTTAACGCGGTTATTTTTATTTGCCATGATTGTTAAAATTTAAGACCGCCATTACGAGCGGCGTCAGCTAATGATTTAACACGACCGTGGAATAAGTAACCGTTGCGGTCGAAAACAACCTCGGAAATGCCGGCAGCGAGAGCTTTCTCAGCGATAGCCTGACCGACTTTGGCAGCGATTTCGCATTTAGTGCCGCCTTCGAGACCCTTTGAAGAGGCTGCCGCGAGAGTGGTGCCGGCGAGGTCGTCGATGAGCTGCACGTAGATTTGCTTGTTGCTGCGGAAAACAGACATACGCGGGCGAGCGGCAGTGCCTGAGATACGGCCGCGGATGCGAGCCTTGATTTTATTTCTTCTTTCTATCTTGGATACCATGATTAGTCTATTTTACTTATTTGGCACTTGCCGATTTACCAGACTTGCGACGAATAATCTCGCCGACGAACTTGATACCTTTGCCCTTGTAGGGTTCAGGCTTGCGAAGCGAACGAATCTTAGCGCAAACCTGGCCGAGGAGCTGCTTGTCGTCGCTCTCAAGAATGATGAGCGGGTTCTTGTTGCGCTCGGTCTTAGCTTCGACCTTAACCTCGGGGGGAAGCTTGATATATATAGCGTGGGAGTAGCCGAGGGCAAGCTCGAGTACCTGACCGGTAGCGGTCGCGCGGTAACCTACGCCCACGAGTTCCATTTCTTTGCGATACCCGGTCGAGACGCCTACAACCATGTTGTGGATGAGGGCGCGATAGAGACCATGCATAGAGCGGTGAGCCTTGTCGTCGGAGGGACGGGTAAGGATCACGTGGTTGTCTTCTACCTTAACCTCGATGTCGGGGTTGACAGTCTGAGTGAGGGTGCCTTTAGGACCTTTAACGGTGACTACATCGCCTTTGATATCTACGGATACGCCTGCGGGTATCTCAATTGGTGCTTTACCTATTCTTGACATAACTTTGGGTCCTCCTTAGATTAATAGATGTAACACAGAACTTCGCCGCCGACCTTAAGCTCGGCAGCTTTCTTGTTGGTCATAACGCCTCTCGAAGTAGAGAGGATAGCGATACCCAGACCGTTGAGCACACGGGGCATATCTTTGTAGCCGGTGTACTGACGGAGACCGGGGCGCGAAACGCGCTTGAGTCCCTTGATCGCGTTGACACGGTCAACGGGATCGTATTTCAGAGCTATTTTGATGATACCCTGAGGNTTNTCACCNTCNANGAANTTGTAGTTNAGNATATAGCCCTGTTCAAAAAGAATCTTAGTGATNTCTTTTTTCAAGTTTGAGGCNGGAACNTCNACNACACGGTGGTTGGCNTTGATNGCNTTCCTCAATCTTGTTAAGTANTCTGCTATTGTATCTGTCATTTTATTGTTGTTTAAATTGATTGAGATTTCTCTCAACAATATTTAATAACTTTCTTTTCTGAAAGGAAAATTAATAAATGGAGGGGAAGCGCATTGTTACCAGCTTGCCTTCTTCACGCCGGGGATGAGACCAGCGGAAGCCATTTCGCGGAATTGGATACGCGAAATGCCGAACTGACGCATATAGCCTTTAGGACGGCCAGTGATGCTGCAACGGTTGTGAAGGCGAACAGAAGAAGCGTTTTTGGGAAGAGCCTGAAGCGCTTCGTAGTCGCCCTCTTTCTTAAGGGCAGCCTTCTTGGCAGCGTATTTGGCAACGAGCTTAGCGCGCTTAACCTCGCGGGCTTTCATTGATTCTTTAGCCATACTGAGTAATTACTTTTTAAAAGGTAATCCGAATTGCTTGAGCAGAGCGAAACCTTCTTCGTCGGTGTTGGCCGAAGTAACGAAGGTAATGTTCATACCGAGAAGCTTAGAAATGTTGTCGATATTGATTTCGGGGAAGATGATCTGCTCGTTGATGCCGAGGGTATAGTTACCGCGGCCGTCGAGCTTGCTGTTGATACCCTTGAAGTCGCGGATACGGGGAAGAGCGACGCGAACGAGACGCTCGAGGAATTCGTACATTTTGTCGCGACGGAGAGTAACGCGCACGCCGATGGGCATTTTCTTACGCACTTTGAAGTTAGAAATATCCTTGCGCGAAAGAGTAGCCACGGCCTTCTGGCCGGTGATGGCGGTTAACTCGTTGATAGCGGTATCGATGATCTTCTTATCTTGAGTAGCCTCGCCGAGACCCTGATTGATAACAATCTTTTCAAGGCGGGGAACCTGCATGGGAGTGGTGTAGTTGAACTCCTTAGTAAGAGCAGGAACGATGCGCTCCTGATAATCTTTTTGAAGTGTAGTAGCCATTACTTGATTTCCTCTCCTGATTTTTTAGAATAACGCACTTTCTTGCCATCTTCGTCGAAGCGATATCCTACGCGGGTAGGTTTGCCCGACTTGGGGTCGATAAGAGCCACATTAGAGATATTGATAGGCGCCTCCATCTTGATGAAGCCACCCTGAGGATGCTTTGCGCTGGGCTTAGCGCTCTTGGTAACGATGTTGACTCCTTCGACGATCGCGCGGTTTTTCTTCGCGTCGACCGAAAGGACGCGGCCTTGCTTGCCGCGATCCTCACCAGAGAGAACGTAAACGTTGTCGCCCTTTTTGATATTAACTTTGCTCATTTCTGATAAATTGCTTAAGGGTTAAAGAACTTCCGGGGCGAGAGAAACGATTTTCATGTTAGTGGCGCGGAGCTCGCGGGCCACAGGGCCGAAGATACGAGTGCCGCGGAGCTCGCCAGCGTTGTTAAGGAGCACGCAAGCGTTGTCGTCGAAGCGGATATAAGAGCCGTCGGGGCGACGGATTTCCTTCTTAGTGCGAACGACAACTGCTTTTGATACTGTGCCTTTTTTAACGTCGGACGAAGGTATTACGCTCTTGACAGAGACGACGATAATGTCGCCCACTGAAGCGTAACGGCGTCCGGTGCCGCCGAGCACGTGGATGCAGAGAGCTTCCTTTGCGCCTGAATTGTCGGCCACGGTTAAGCGTGATTCTGTCTGTATCATTATTATTTAACTTTTTCGATGATTTCTACTAATCTCCATCTTTTGGTTTTGCTCAGGGGACGAGTCTCCATGAGGCGGACGGTATCACCAATTGAACATTCGTTCTTCTCGTCGTGAGCGTGGTATTTCTTCGACTTGTTGACGAATTTGCCGTAGATAGGATGTTTTTCTTTCCAACGGATAGTGACGGTGATTGTCTTATCGCCCTTGTTGCTCGAAACTACCCCGATACGCTCTTTTCTAAGATTTCTTTTTTCTTCCATTACGCGTGGGATTATTTATTGTTGATTTCGCGCCAGCGGAGTTCGGTTTTCACGCGGGCAATCATTCTACGATCATGTGTAATCTGAGCCGGGTTGTCAAGGGGGCTAACCGAGTGGTTGATGACCATCTGGCGATAGTCTTTCTCCATTTCGGCGAGACGCTCTTTGAGGTCGGCAGTGGTCATTTCCTTAATTTCTTCCTTTTTCATGATTTTTTACACATTTTGAGTTGGGTCATAGTCGCGACGTACGACAAACTTGGTGGTCACGGGAAGTTTCTGAGCCGCGAGGCGGAGTGCTTCCTTAGCGATGTCGTAGCTAACGCCCTCGACTTCGATAATCATGCGACCCGGGGTAACGGGAGCGACGAAACCTTCGGGAGAACCTTTACCTTTACCCATTCGGACTTCGGCAGGCTTCTTAGTGATAGGCTTGTCGGGGAAGATACGGATCCAGATTTGGCCCTGACGCTGCATATAGCGGGTAACGGCGATACGAGCGGCCTCGATTTGGCGACCGGTAATCCATTTAGCCTCAAGGGTTTTGATGCCAAACGAACCAAACGCCAACTGGTTACCGCGCTGCGCATTGCCTTTCATGCGGCCTTTTTGCTGGCGGCGGAATTTAGTTTTCTTAGGTTGTAACATTGTTGTGTTGATTCAATTTATGGTTTAACGGTTGTTGCGGGGTTTGCGGAAGCCGCCACGACGGTTGTTACCTTCGCCGCGGGGAGCGCGGTTGTCTTTACCTGCGGTAGCGAACTGGGGAGCGAGGTCGCGCTTGCCATATACTTCGCCACGGCAGATCCAAACCTTAACGCCGATAACGCCTACCTTGGTATGAGCCTCGACGAGAGCGTAATCGATGTCGGCGCGGAGAGTGTGGAGCGGAGTACGGCCTTCCTTGAACATTTCAGAGCGGGCCATTTCGGCGCCGTTAAGACGACCGCTAACCTGAACCTTGATGCCTTCGGCGCCAGCGCGCATTGTGTTCATCACGGCTTGCTTCACAGCGCGGCGATAAGCAGTCTTGCCTTCGATAGCGTGAGCGATAGTGCTTGCCACGATCTGGGCGTCGAGTTCGGGACGTTTAACCTCGAAAATGTTGATTTGAACGTCCTTATCGGTGATTTTCTTGAGTTCTTCTTTGAGTTTGTCAACCTCAGAGCCGCCTTTGCCGATGATGAGACCGGGGCGAGAGGTGCATACAGTGATTGTGATAAGCTTAAGTGTGCGCTCGATGACGATTTTAGATACGCTTGACTTGGCGAGGCGAACATTGAGGTACTTGCGGAGCTTAGAGTCCTCGAGAAGAGTTTCGCCGTATTTTTTGCCACCGTACCAGTTAGAGTCCCAGCCGCGGATGACACCTAAGCGATTGCTGATCGGATTTACTTTCTGTCCCATTGTTTATGCCTCTTTTTTGTTATTTTCCTTAGTATCTACGAACATTGTCACGTGGTTAGCGCGCTTGCGGATGCGGTAACCGCGGCCCTGGGGAGCGGGGCGCAGACGCTTGAGCATAGGAGCGGGATCAACGAAAATAGTGGTTATGAAGAGCTCGCCGGCGTCGGCTTTGCGCTCGTTCTTAGCTTCCCAGTTAGCGATAGCTGAACGAAGGCATTTTTCGAGCACGGCAGCTGCGGCCTTGTTTGAGAATTTGAGAATGCCGAGAGCGTGGAACACCTCTTTGCCGCGGATAAGGTCTACGACGAGACGCATTTTACGGGGCGACGAGGGTATGTTGGTCAGTTTAGCGAAAGAGACTTGTTTGAGGNCCTCTTTGCGGGCATCGGCTGCNTTTCTTTTTCTTACACCCATTTTATTTAATTTTTTCTTGATTCAAAAATTATTTAATTAGGGCCCTGATTATTTCTTCTTGTTTCCGGCGTGACCACGGAAGGTGCGAGTGGGGGCGAANTCGCCGAGCTTGTGACCTACCATNTTCTCGGTTACGTANACAGGAATGAATTTGTTGCCGTTATGCANTGCGAAAGTATGGCCAACGAACTCAGGGGCGATCATGGAGGCGCGGCTCCATGTTTTGATTACCGCCTTCTTGCCTGACTCTTCCATTTTGGCTACTTTCTTGTCGAGCTTAACGCTGATGAATGGGCCTTTTTTTAATGAACGACTCATAGTTGCTTAATTAATCAGATTACTTCTTTCTTCTTTCAATGATGTACTTCGACGAGTGCTTCTTCGGAGCACGGGTCTTGAGGCCCTTAGCGTAAAGACCCTTACGCGAGCGAGGATGACCACCTGAAGCGCGGCCTTCGCCACCACCCATGGGGTGATCGACAGGGTTCATAACTACGCCGCGGTTGCGGGGGCGACGACCGAGCCAGCGAGAGCGGCCGGCTTTACCGGAACGCTCGAGCGAGTGCTCGCTGTTGCCGACAACGCCTACGGTAGCTTTGCATGCAGCGAGGATCTTGCGGGTTTCGCCTGAAGGTAATTTGATAATTGCATAAGTGCCTTCGCGAGAGACTAACTGAGCGAAGGTGCCGGCAGAGCGAGCGAGGAGGGCTCCCTGGCCGGGACGCAACTCGATGTTGTGAACGACTGTACCTACGGGAATAGCGCTGAGGGGAAGTGCGTTGCCGACTTCGGGCGCAGCGTCAGCACCGCTGACAACAGTCTGACCAACTTCTAAGCCGTTGGGTGCGATGATGTAAGCTTTTGCTCCGTCTACGTAGTAAAGGAGTGCGATACGCGCCGAGCGGTTGGGATCGTACTCGATAGATTTTACTACAGCGGGAACACCGTCTTTAGCTCTTTTGAAGTCGATGAAGCGATATTTACGTTTGTGACCGCCGCCGATGTAGCGGGTGGTCATGTGGCCTTCGTTGTTACGGCCACCAGAGCTTCTTTTACCGACTGTAAGAGATTTCTCAGGCGTGGTAGCAGTGATCTGACCTTTGAAGACGCCTATAACCTTGTGTCTCTGCCCCGGTGTTGTGGGCTTAAATTTTCTTACTGCCATTTTTTATTATATGTTGCTATAAAAGTCGATTGTCTGACCTTCGGCTACAGTAATGATGGCCTTCTTGTAAGCTGCGGTTTTGCCGCGGAGAAGGCCAGATTTAGTGTAGCGCGATTTGTTCTTGCCGCGCACGATCATGGTGTTGACTTTAACCACATTAACACCATAGGTTTTCTCAACGAGATCCTTGATCTGGAACTTGTTGGCATCAGGCGAAACGCGGAATGTGTAGCGGTTCTGCTTATCGGTGAGGGCGGTTGCCTTCTCGGTTACGATAGGTTTGATAGTGAATTCCATTTGCGTTAACTGTGATTAAAATTTGTTAATGACATCAAGGCCGCTCTCGGTGAGGAGAATGGCTTTGTTGTTGAGCAGCGCGTAAGTGTTAACGTCCTTAGCGTCCATAGTATAGGCGCCGGGGACATTACGAGCAGACAAAGATACGTTTTTATTTTGAGTTGCCGAAACGAGGAGCACTTTATTGCCCTCAAGTTTAAAGTTTTTAACTAAATTTACGAAATTTTTAGTTTTCGGAGCCTCAAAATTAAAGTCTTCAACGATGATGATCTGGTTTTCCTGAACCTTCACGGTAAGAGCCGACTTGCGAGCGAGCTGTTTTACCTTCTTGTTGAGCTTGAAACGATAGTCGCGGGGACGGGGACCGAACACGCGGCCACCACCTACGAGCACGGGCGAGTTGATGTCGCCGATACGGCTGCCGCCGCCACCTTTCTGCTTGTGGAGCTTGCGGGTAGAGCCCGATACTTCGCTACGTTCTTTTGATTTGTGAGTTCCCTGACGCTGGTTGGCAAGGTATTGTTTTACATCGAGATATACGGCGTGCTCGTTAGCGTCGATTGCGAAGACTTCGTCATTGAGGTGCGCTTTGCGGCCTGTGTCTTCTCCTTTGATATTATAGATTGCGAGTTCCATTATTTCTCAATTAATACGATTGAACCTTTACATCCGGGAATCGATCCCTTAATCATCAAAACATTGTGTTCAGGAATAACCTTCACTACCTGGAGGTTTTGAACAGTAACGCGCTCGTTGCCCATCTGGCCGGCCATGCGCATGCCTTTGAACACCTTAGCGGGGTAAGAGCAGGCACCGATTGAACCGGGGGCGCGGAGGCGGTTGTGCTGACCGTGAGTGCTCTGGCCTACACCGCCGAAACCGTGGCGCTTAACAACGCCCTGGAAGCCTTTACCTTTAGAGGTGCCCACAACGTCAACGAAGTCGTTGTCGTTGAAGAAGTCGACAGTGATGGTGTCACCGAGCTTGTAGTCACCATTGAATCCTTTGAACTCGGCCAAGTGTCTCTTCGGGGTTGTGTCTGCCTTCTTGAAGTGGCCTTCCATGGGCTTGGTAGTGTGTTTCAACTTCTTGTCCATGAAACCGAGCTGGAGAGCATCGTAGCCATCAGTCTCGACAGTCTTAACTTGAGTAACCACGCAGGGACCTACTTCGATAACAGTGCACGGCAGGTTTTTGCCGTCGGCACTGAAAACGGATGTCATTCCGATTTTTTTTCCTAATAATCCTGGCATTTCTCTGTTAATTTGTTGGATTGTATAATTAAATAGTAGTTTAGTTATGCGTAAAATCCGCTCCGCCGCTCTCACTCGGGAGAGAAGCGGGGCGGGAAGGGTATTACACTTTGATTTCTACCTCAACGCCTGAGGGGAGTTCGAGCTTCATGAGCGCGTCGACAGTCTTAGCAGTAGAGTTGAAGATGTCGATAAGGCGTTTGAAAGAAGAAAGTTGGAATTGCTCGCGAGACTTTTTGTTGACGAAAGTCGAGCGGTTGACAGTGAAGATACGCTTGTGGGTGGGAAGTGGAATAGGACCGCTTACTACCGCTCCGGTTGCCTTCACAGTCTTTACGATTTTCTCAGCCGATTTGTCGACCAGATTGTGATCGTAAGATTTCAGTTTGATTCTGATTTTCTGGCTCATATTATTGGTAAGTGTTTATTATTTCAATAAATCCACGCGACCCTGACATTCGGTCAGCACGTTTTTAGCGATTGAGTTAGAGACCTCCGCGTAGTGAGAGAACGACATTGTAGAAGTGGCGCGGCCCGAAGTGATTGTACGGAGGGCGGTCACATAGCCGAACATTTCAGCGAGAGGAGCTTTAGCCTTAACGACGCGGGCACCTGAGCGGCTTGTCTCCATGCCTTCTACCTGGCCGCGACGCTTGTTAAGGTCGGAGATAACGTCACCCATGCTTTCCTCGGGGGTAACGACCTCAATCTTCATGATAGGCTCGAGAAGAACGGGGCCGGCCTTTTCAGAAGCCTTCTTGAAAGCCTGGATAGCGCAGAGCTCAAACGAGAGCTGATCGGAGTCAACCGGGTGGAACGAACCATCGATTACGGTCACTTTAAGCTGCTCAACGGGGTAGCCGGCGAGCACACCGTTCTTCATAGCGGTCTGGAAGCCCTTCTGGATAGAGGGGATGAACTCCTTAGGAATGTTACCGCCCTTAACCTCGTCGACAAACTGGAGATTGCCTTCGAAGCCTTCGTCAACGGGCTCAACNCNGACGATGATGTCGGCGAANTTACCGCGACCACCGGTCTGCTTCTTGAACACTTCGCGAAGTTCAACGGGCTTGGTGATAGATTCCTTATAAGTAACTTGGGGACGACCCTGGTTACATTCAACCTTGAACTCGCGGCGGAGACGGTCGATAATGATATCGAGGTGAAGCTCGCCCATACCTGAGATAACAGTTTGGCCGGTTTCTTCATTGGTCTGAACGCGGAATGTCGGGTCCTCCTCAGCGAGTTTCTGAAGACCAACGCCGAGCTTGTCGAGGTCTTTCTGAGTTTTGGGCTCAACCGCGATACCGATAACGGGATCGGGGAAGTCCATAGCCTCGAGAACGATGGGAGCGTCTTCAGCGCAGAGGGTGTCACCTGTGCGGATATCCTTGAAGCCTACGCCTGCGCCGATGTCACCGCAACCGATTTTCTCCATCGGGTTCTGCTTGTTGGAGTGCATCTGGAAGAGGCGCGAGATACGCTCTTTCTTGCCAGAGCGGCTGTTGAGCACATAGCTGCCCGAATTGATGTCGCCTGAATAAACNCGGAAGAAGCAAAGACGGCCTACATAGGGGTCGGTTGCGATCTTGAACGCGAGGGCGCACATCGGGGCGTCGCTTGAAGGCTCGCGGGTCTCGATTTTCTCGGGATCGCCGGGATAGTGACCTTCAACAGCGCCGGCGTCGAGCGGGCTGGGAAGATAAGCGCAGACAGCGTCGAGAAGACACTGAACGCCTTTGTTCTTGAACGACGAGCCGCAAATCATGGGCACGAGGTCCATCTTAAGGGTAGCCGCGCGGAGAGCGCGCTTGATTTCGTCGATAGAGATGGTAGAGGGGTCGTCGAAATATTTAGCCATGAGGTCGTCGTCGTATTCGGCGATTTTCTCAAGCATCTTGTCGCGCCATTCTTCAGCTTCGGCAACGAGATTAGCGGGGATTTCCTCAACAGAGTAGTCAGCGCCCATGCTCTCGTCGTGCCAGAAGATGGCTTTCATTTGGATAAGGTCAACGACTCCTTTGAAAGTTTCCTCAGCGCCGATAGGAATTTGGATAGGACAGGGATTAGCGCCGAGCACGTCTTTAAGCTGACGCACTACCTCGAAGAAGTTGGCGCCCGAGCGGTCCATCTTATTCACATAACCGATACGGGGCACATTGTACTTGTCGGCCTGACGCCATACGGTCTCAGACTGGGGCTCAACGCCGCCAACCGCACAGAAAGTAGCCACGGCGCCGTCGAGGATACGGAGCGAACGCTCTACCTCAACGGTGAAGTCAACGTGTCCGGGGGTGTCGATAAGGTTGATTTTATATTTCTGGTCGTTGTATTTCCAGAAAGCTGTGGTAGCAGCCGAGGTGATAGTGATACCGCGTTCCTGCTCCTGTTCCATCCAGTCCATGGTAGCGGCGCCGTCATGCACCTCACCGATTTTGTGGGTAAGGCCGGTGTAGAAAAGGATACGCTCGGAAGTGGTGGTCTTACCGGCATCGATGTGGGCCATGATGCCGATGTTGCGTGTATATTTAAGATGTTCGTCTACTTTTGCCATTGTATGAATCTATAATGTAGTCAATGAAAAAATCAGAAACGGAAGTGAGCGAATGCGCGGTTGGCGTCGGCCATCTTGTGCATATCCTCTTTACGCTTGAAAGCGCCGCCTTGGTTGTTGTAGGCGTCAACTATCTCGGCTGCGAGTTTGTCGGCCATGGTCTTGCCGCCGCGTTTGCGAGCATAGTTGATAAGGTTTTTCATTGAGATAGACTCTTTGCGGTCGGGGCGGATTTCGGTTGGCACCTGGAAAGTGGCACCGCCTACACGGCGAGACTTCACTTCCACTTGGGGAGTAACGTTCTCGAGGGCTTTCTTCCAGATTTCGAGAGCGGTCTTCTCCTCGTTGGGCATCTTAGACTTCACAGTCTCAAGAGCGGTGTAGAAGATTGTGTAAGATGTGTTCTTTTTGCCGTCGTACATAAGGTGGTTCACGAATTTAGAAACCTTAACGTCGCCGAAAACGGGATCGGGAAGTACGAGGCGCTTCTTTGGCTTAGCTTTTCTCATTTGTTTTAAATCTGTGTTTTTGGTTGCTTGGCTGGTGTCTTCTTCAGCGGCGTCCTCTGACGCTTGGCTTACTCAACCGTTGGCAGCTTCAACTAAAAACGAGGTTTTTTAAACTGTTGTTGTTAAAAAATTCTCGGGTACTTTAAGTGACTTCACCTAAGGGATGCTTTGAGCTCACCCTTGATTACTTCTTAGCAGCACCGGCTTTGGGACGCTTCGCTCCGTATTTCGAGCGACGCTGAGTGCGGTCTTTCACGCCTGATGTATCGAGCGTGCCGCGAACGATGTGGTAACGTACACCGGGGAGGTCCTTAACACGACCGCCGCGAACGAGCACGATCGAGTGCTCCTGCAGGTTGTGACCTTCACCGGGGATGTAAGAGTTGACCTCTTTACCGTTGGTGAGGCGCACACGGGCAACTTTACGCATTGCCGAGTTAGGCTTCTTGGGGGTGGTAGTGTACACACGTACGCAGACGCCGCGACGCTGGGGGCATGAATCGAGCGCGGGCGACTTGCTCTTTTCAACCAACGTGTTGCGTCCCTTTCTTACTAATTGCTGAATTGTAGGCATCTTAGTTGTTTTAGGTTACTTTTTTTCGTTTAAATCTATTTTGTTACGTTTTCTTTCACAATCGAGATTTCCTGACGCACCCAAATCGCAGCGAATCGCCTGAGTATCAAATAATTGATATGAGCAATTCGGCATGGTGCCGGAAAATCGATGCAAATTTACGATTTAATTTTCTAATAACCAAATATTTCGCCTCCTATTTATTTCAACCCTTTTATTTTCAACGCCTACGTGATCTGTCGCAATCCATTGCCTACGTCGCCCTACCCCATCGACACGACGCCCTCGTCTATATTAAAGCACAAGAGGGACACAGATGCACCCCGAGCCCCTCTATATAGTGTATATGTACATTCAATCCGCTTTATCACACCGGAGCGTACATCGCTTCAATTTCCCGGCTGTAGTGATCGTTGATAATTTTACGGCGCAACTTCAGCGTATTGGTCAATTCGCCCTTCTCCATCGTGAAAGGCGAGGGCAGCAGGGTGAACTTCTTTATCTTCTCGAAATTGGCCAGTCCGCGCTGAAGCTTGTCGATGCGCTCCTCTATCATCTTCTTGACGTCGGCGTTGCGGATCAGATCCTCTACGTTCTTGAAGGCGATATGCTTTTTCTTAGCATACTCCTTCAGAGCTTCATACGCAGGGATGATTATCGCTGTGACATATTTGCGTTGGTCTCCGATAATGGCCACCTGATCTATGAAACGGTCTTCGCCGAGCCGGCTTTCGAGCACCTGTGGCGCGATATATTTTCCGTTGGAGGTTTTGAACAGGTCCTTAATGCGATCGGTTAGCACAAGCTGACCCGTGTTGTCGATATGGCCAGCATCGCCGGTGCGAAACCAACCGTCGGGCGTGAAAGCCTCGGCCGTCGCCTCCGGCTTATCATAATAGCCGCGCATCACGTTGCCTCCTCTGACGAGCACTTCGCCCTCATCCGAGATCTTTATCTCCACGCCTGGGAGCGGCGTGCCCACCGAGCCGATTGCATAACCTTCCTGTGGCCAGCAAGTGACTGTTGCCGTAGTCTCCGACAATCCGTAGCCGATTAGCACCGGAATCCCGCAAGCGCGGAAAAATTCAGTGATCTGAGGGCTGAGCGGTGCGCCGGCCGTAGGATATATATTGCCGTTCTCCACTCCTATCACCCTCTTCACGGGATCAAACACCTGATTTTTGAAGAAACGATATTCCATTTCAAGCAGTCGTGGCACACGCTTTCCGAAACGCGCGTACTGGAGATTGCGCTTGCGGCCTACAGCGAGGGCGCGCTTGAAAAGCAGTTTTTTAAATAGCCCATACGACGCGAGCTTTCCGTCGATCACCGAGTAAATCTTCTCCCAGAATCTCGGCACGCTGCACATACACGTCGGGCGCGTCTCGCGTAGAGCAGCCTCAATGTCGCGGGGATTGGGGTTGATGTTAACCAAAATGCCTCGGTGCATGCAAAAATACACCCATGCCTTCTCGAATATATGGCTCATCGGGAGGTAGCTCAGCGAGGTGTCGCTGTCGGAAATCATCGTCAGGCGCTCGTCGTGCATCTTAAACATGGCGTTGAACGCCGACTGAGGCAGAATCGCCCCTTTAGGCTCGCCGGTTGTGCCCGACGTATATATTAATGTGGCGACATCTTCGTCGGTCGACTCTGACCTGCGCTTCTCAACCTCCTTTTTACATTCCTCCGACGCTTTCTCTCCTATCGCGAGAAAATCCTTGAATGTGATAGTATTCTTATCCGCCGCGTCAAACTTCACATCGCCGATAGCGACTATCATCATAATCGACTCAACTGTCCGCGCGACTTTAATCGCCGAATCGTATTGAGCCTGATCGCCGACGAAAAGTATCCTTATCGACGCGTCGGTCGCTATATACTTGACCTGATCAGGGCTGCTGGTCGAATAAATCGACACAGGTATAGCCCGATTGGCATACGCCGCGAAGTCAACAACCACGGCCTCCATACAGTTCGCACTAAACATCCCAACCTTGTCGCACGGTTTGATTCCGAGCGACTCAAACGCTGCAGCCGCGCGGTCAACATCGGAGGAAAACTCCCCCCACGTTTTAGCGGCCCACTGACCATCAGCGCGTCGCTGACGCATTACTAATCGATCATTGCCTAATTTCAATCCCTCGATGGGCAGATATGTAAGAATATTCATAACCTTAATTTCACGTTAAGTGACGCGCCCGGCTGTTGAACGGCCATGACGCTTAATTACAACAAACNCNCNTCTCTCGAGGNGGCATTNGCTTCATTCCGGCCGCGCCCGCAACGCAACGCGCNGCCTTAAGTGTCCGCAAAGTTACCACATTATTTATATTAATAACAAATGAGGCGGCGCTTTTATCTTCTTTTTTTGAAATTTATCATAATTATATTAATTTTGCGGTAAACTTTATCGCCGTTATCACATGCTAAAAATGGATATTAAATCAAGGTTTGTAATCATCCTTTTATCCCTGCTATCGCTTTTCAGCGCCTCGGCCGCAAGCAATGCTGAAACCATACGCCAACTCAAGGCCCAGCTTCAGACCGCCAAATCGTCGTCCGATTCGCTCGCAATAATGGTCAATATCTACGACCTGCTGCCCAACAAAGACAAAACAGACATGGGCATCAAAGCGTTTAACTATGCCGTAAAGAACGGCTACGACCGCCTGGCTTCTGACCTGCTCTGCAATTTAGCATACGTCAACTATACCAACGACTCCGTCTTATCAGTTCTAAAAGGATATACGTCGAAAATCACCGATAGCAACTATCAGCGCATCGCCGACACCTACGTATGGCTAAGACAAGCCGGCTATTTCGCGCGTTACTCCCCTCTCAAAGAACGCCTTGAGCGCATTGAGAATGTGATTAACGAAGGTCATTTCCGCAATGTCACCGACCCTTACACCACGATTTCCGAGCTCGGATCGCTCTGCATTTTGCTCGGATCGTCAAAGGTGCACCGCAATATTATAGTCGACTACCTCGATCAGATAGTCGAGTTGGTTGACACGCGCCCCGAAAGCGACTTCTTCCTGCGCAATCTCATCTACAACTACGCTATCCTAATTTACACCCACCTCGACAAGCCCGACAAAGCCGTCGCCACCGCGATGAAACGCATCAAGCGTCTCGACGACTACGTGGAGCGCTCGGCCAGAAGCGGACGCCCATACAACACCCTCGATTTCATGTACTACCTGACATACATCGGCATGCTGAAAAACTACGAGGTGCTTAGCCAAGACCAGATCGAGACTTACTACGAAAAAGCCAAAGCGCTCGAAGACATTTTGGACGACGACTCCACCCACGAGCAATTTCGCGAAGCCGAGGCATACTATCTCATGGCCAACAAAAAATACAAAGAGGCCATTCCGCTGCTATGGGAGATAACCAACAGAACCAAAGGCTTCTACGTCAACCATCGCGCCCTGATGCTAACTATCGAGGCCGCTAAACTTTCAGGCGACAAAGAGACCCTCTACAAGGCCACCGACGCCTACAACCAGCTGCTTGAGCATCAGCTCGAAACCGATGCCCAGGAAGCCTACACCAAAATGCAGGTGCTCTACGACATCGACGAGCTCCAGTCGCGCAACGACAAGCTCATCGAAAAACAGGCTGAGCAAAACTCCCGGACAAAAAAATTCCAGCTAATCGCCGCCATCATCGCCGCTATTCTGCTCCCCGCCTTCGCTTTCATCATTTTCCGACAATATCGCAAAACGAAAAAAATAGCCAAGAATCTGGCCGAGTCCAACGAAGCCCTGCGCAACGAGAGCGAAATTCTGCGCAAAGCCCAGCTCAACCTCATCGTCGCCCGCGATAAAGCCACTAAAGCAGAGCGGCTTAAATCGGAATTCATCGACAACATGAGCCACGAGATAACGACTCCCCTCGAAGCGATTGTCGAATATTCGCAGCTTATCGTCGATTGCGTCGACTCCGACAAGAAAAAATACCTCCAGCGCTACGGCGACATCGTCACGCTCAACGCCTCTATGCTCCAAAACATTGTCAACGACATATTTGAGATTGGCGAGCTCGAAGAGCGCGAGCTTTCGGTCAAGAAAGCCCCCGTTTCTGTTCACGAGCTGTGCCGATTCGCGATCGAAAGCCTCGCCGTCAGGCTCCACCCCGACGTTCAGATTCTCTTTGCCAGCCAAAACGAGCCCGACATCATTATCGTTACCGACTCCAAGCGCGTCGAGCAGGTGCTCATCAATATGCTCTCTAACGGCGACAAATTCACCGAGCATGGTAAAGTCGAGTTATCCTACACCGTCAACCGCAACGACAACACCGTCTCGTTTATCGTCACCGACGAAGGCCCCGGCATCCCCGAAGGCAAAGAAGAGGAAATATTCCAGCGATTCGCCAAGCTCGACAAGCACACCCAAGGCATCGGACTCGGTCTGCCTATCTGCCGCATGATCGCCAACCTGCTTAAAGGCTCTATCGTCGTCGACACTTCCTACACAGCAGGCGCGCGCTTCGTGTTCACAATCCCGATCCTTTGACCTCGGCTTCCAGCGCCTCAGTGAGCGGAAACTTAACCATCGGCCCTGTCAGATTGCCTGAGCAACTCGCTCAGGCCGAAGCCATATATCTCTCCTCATTTCCCCCAAGCGAACGCCGACCATGGCACAAAATCGTCAGCGCCGACGCCCCTCCTCGCCTCCTCGCCGTCTATCTCGACGAGCGAATCGTTGGATTGGCGACCACTTGGACATTTCCCGAATTTCAATACATCGAGCATTTCGCTATCGCTCCCGCTTCACGAGGGCGAGGCTTAGGCAACATGGTGATAACCGAGCTCATCGATCGAGCCAACCAAGCAGGCTTGCCTACAGTGCTCGAAGTAGAGCCCGCCCCCGCCGATCAACCTCACTCTTTGCCGAGCCGACGAATCAGATTCAACGAGCGCGCCGGCTTCAGCATTATCGAC
>WFLX010311619.1_pt1 | contig 17476 bp, 12 predicted proteins | sample 4967041 | NCBI WGS metagenome assembly WFLX01 (sample SAMN12857096, study PRJNA449069) | gut metagenome | isolation source: stool from male and female vole | host: Microtus ochrogaster | place: USA:Florida | collected 2017 | reverse complement strand
AACGCTGTACGGACGACGACTCATACCATCCGGGGTCGTTCATGAACGAGAACGAGGTGTAGAACGAGCCTTTGTCAGTACCACCCGAGATCGACACAGCCTGGTTGAGCATGATATTTGTGCGGAAGAGCATATCGAACCAGTCGGTGTTGCGCATCTCGGCCTGACGCAGGTAAGCGTTCTTGGCGGCGGTGGTGTTGGCCAGCGCATACTGCCCTGTGATGGGGTTGTAGGTGTTTATGGCGCGGTACATCGAGCCGTATACACCGGAGCTCGAGGAGTTGGCGAGCGATGCAAGCGACAGCCAGCCTTTCATCTCCATCTCGCGGTAGATACCCATCTGCTCCTGAGAGTTACAGATGTTGAAGTCGTTGTACGAAGGTTTCAGACGCAGGGTGAACTCGCCGGTGTAGTTGATAGCGGTGTGGCCTGAGCGACCCTGCTTGGTGGTCACTACGATCACACCCGCCATAGCGCGTGCACCATATATAGAGGTGGCGGAACCGTCCTTGAGGATCTGGAACGACTCGATGTCGTCGGCGTTGAGGCCGGAGATCGCCGAGGCGATCAGGGTTGTGGCGTCGCCGCTCGAGAGGTCGTCGGCCGAAAGCTCGACGTTATCCTCCAGGATCACACCATCGACTACCCACAGAGGGGTTGAATTACCATAAATAGATGTGGCACCTCGTACACGGATCTTGGGGGCTNTNCCGAATGTACCGGNTACGTTCTGCNCCGACNCACCGGCCACGCGGCCTTCAAGACCACGGCNGACGTCGGCGACNCCGTCGAGACGGGTCTTCGACGCGTCGACCTTGGTGGTCGCACCCGTAAAGAGGCGCTTGTCGACGTTAGCCATACCGGTTACAACTACCTCGCCCAGCTGCTGGGCGTCGGATACCATCTTGATGCTCAAGGGAGATGAGGAAGCCTTGACATCAACGGGAGTCATACCTACGTATGTCACCTCGATGGTTGCATTGGTGTTAGGCGCGGTGAGAGTGAAGTTACCGTCAATGTCGGTCACAGTCACAGTCTTGGTGCCCTTGACCTTAACGGTCGCACCGATAATTGGCTCATCATCTTCTCCGGAGATCACAGTACCTGTCACTTTCACCTGGGCCATAAGGCCGAGGCTCGTCAGCAGACAGGCCAATAACAGCAATAATTTTTTCTCCATAGAATAAATCTAATAATGATAAATAAAATCGACAATTGTGCCGGATGCTCTTGATGCTGGTGGTTGATTGGTTCCGGGGGCAGCTGAGTGGAGCTTTCCATGAAGCTGTCTCCGTGGTGCCCCNCGCCCGGGGTGAGCATCGCGTGNTCGGTGCGNGTNTGGANCTTCGCAGACTCTTGCGCTCCGGGCGGCTGCACGAGCCGCGTTGCGCTGTGTCCGGGAGGATCGGCAGGGCGGCATCCGGCTATACCCCGCCATCATCGGCACGTCTACGGTCTGAAGAGAGATTGAAGATAGCACCAGCTTTCGATTTTTTAACCTTGCCCGAGAGCAGGGCTCGCATCCTGCCGCCTTTNANANCTCCCTCCAGAGAGGAAATTTTTCGCCGTCGGCAGCCCCTGCAAGCAGAGGTAAANAGCTCCTTACGATATTGAAGCTTAGATAGATAACTGTGTGCTGAAGCTATGTTCGTCTTGCTTCGCCCTCCTCGCTTGTGCAGTCCGGAGGACACGTAGTAATGCAAAGTTAGTGATTTTTTTTTAAACTACAAAGGAAATTTCAAAAAATCTTTAGATTTAGCCTATTTTTAGCAAATTTTGTTTAATAAATCCGATTCCCTGCGTGGTTTAGAACAAATCTCAATTCCTTCACATCAAAATAACGACAATCTGTTCATAAAATTGCATGGCATGCACAAACAACCGGCGAGGCTGCCACGCGCGGCACTATTGCCTGAACAGAGTTTTTGTTGTAATTTTGCAGTGACAAAGGCGGTAAATGTAGAACCGCGCGCCCGTCGCGCGCGTTATACATCCGCACCACCCTCTTTCTATCACAGATATATTATGGCTGCAATCGACATTCTGATATTAATAGTATTTGCCGCAAGTGTGATTTACGGCTTGCGGCGCGGCGCCATACGCCAGGTAGGCGGAGTGCTTGCGCTCTTTGCCGGAGTGCTGGCATGCCGGCTGTTCGGCGACTCGGCGGCACACCTTATGCTCTCGCTGACGGGGAGCGCCGACGCACCCTCGGCCACGGCCGAATATTCGGCATCGGTGCTCGGCAACCTGGTGCTCTATCTGGTGGTGTATATCGGGGTGCGTCTGCTTGCGGGCGGCCTGCGCAATATATGCAAGGCTCTGCTGCTGGGACCTATCGACCGCATACTCGGCGCCGTATTCGCCGTGCTTCAGTGGATGCTCGGGCTCAGCCTGGTGCTGAACTTCTGGGCCGCCATCTTCCCCGGCAGTGAGCTGATGGCCGAGTCGCAGTTAGGTCGCGGCCTGGCGTTGCAGAGCATCATGGACTTCGCACCGTGGCTTTTCGGATCGATCACCGCCTCAGGGCTCGAAATCTAACGACATTATGGCAGATTCCAAAGATAAAGACCTCGACGACCTCTCATCGGCACTGTCGTCAGAGTACAAATACGGATTCACATCCGACATACACACCGACATCCTGCCGCCGGGGCTCGACGAGAGCACCGTCCGCTTCATATCTTCGGCCAAAGGTGAGCCGGAGTGGCTGCTTGAGTTCCGCCTCAAGGCGTTCCGCTACTGGCAGACACTGAAGATGCCCACCTGGGCGCACCTCACCATCCCGCCGATCGACTTTCAGGCTATCAGCTACTACGCCGCGCCGGTCAAGAAAGAAGGCCCCAAAAGCCTCGACGAGGTAGACCCGGAGCTGCTGCGCACTTTCGACAGACTCGGGATACCGCTGCAGGAGCAGAAANNGCTCGNCGGAATGGCCGTNGACGNCGNGATGGACTCGGTNNGCGTCAAGACCACCCNCCGCGAGANACTGGCCGAGCTCGGCATAATATTCTGCTCGATATCGGAGGCCGTGAAAGATTACCCCGACCTGGTGCGCAAATACCTCGGCTCGGTGGTGAGCTACCGCGACAACTTCTTCGCGGCGTTAAACTCGGCGGTGTTCTCCGACGGTTCGTTCGTCTACATACCCAAGGGTGTGCGCTGCCCGATGGAGCTTTCGACATATTTCCGAATCAATGCGGCGGGCACAGGACAGTTTGANCGCACACTGATCGTGGCCGACGACGAATCTTACGTGAGCTACCTCGAAGGGTGCACCGCTCCGATGCGCGACGAGAATCAGCTTCATGCCGCCATCGTCGAAATAGTGGTGGAGGATCACGCCGAAGTGAAATACTCCACCGTGCAAAACTGGTATGCCGGCGACGCCGAAGGGCGCGGCGGTGTATACAACCTTGTGACCAAGCGCGGCCTGTGCCGCGGCGACGGCGCCAAGCTGTCGTGGACACAGGTAGAGACCGGCTCGGCCATCACCTGGAAGTACCCCTCGTGCGTGCTTCAGGGCGACGGCTCGACAGGCGAGTTTTACTCGGTGGCCGTGACACGCAACCATCAGCAGGCCGACACCGGCACGAAGATGATACATATCGGCCGAAACACCCGCTCNACCATCGTATCGAAAGGTATNTCNGCCGGNCACTCCGANNACTCNTATCGCGGCCTGGTAAAAGTGCTTCCGCAAGCCTCCGGGGTGCGCAACTACACNCAGTGCGACTCGCTGCTGCTCAGCTCAACATGCGGCGCTCACACATTCCCGGTGATCGACGTGCAGAACGACACCGCCGTGGTGGAGCACGAAGCCACAACATCGAAAATATCAGAAGACCAGCTTTTCTACTGCAATCAACGCGGCATACCCACCGAGGAGGCCGTCGGACTGATAGTGAACGGCTACGCCAAGGAGGTGATGAACAAACTCCCCATGGAATTTGCCGTCGAAGCCCAGAAACTGCTCCAGATCACCCTCGAGGGGTCGGTCGGATAACAAAATATTGACAATTTTTCCTCTATATATCACGATGGCTCTACTTGAAGTAAAAAACCTACATGCCGGTATCGAAGGCAAAGAAATATTGAAAGGCATCAACCTCACCGTTGGCGCAGGCGAAGTGCACGCTATCATGGGTCCAAACGGCTCGGGCAAGTCGACACTAAGCGAAGTGCTCGCCGGCAACCCCGCTTTCACCGTGACCGAAGGCGAAGCACGCCTCAACGGTGTCGACCTGCTGGACCTCTCGCCCGAAGATCGGGCCCACGAGGGGCTTTTCCTGTCGTTTCAGTATCCGGTAGAGATACCCGGCGTATCTATGGTCAACTTCATGCGCGCAGCCCTCAACGCCAAGCGCAAATATTTCGACCTGCCTCCGATGAGTGCCGGCGATTTCCTCAAGCTGATGCGTGCCAAGCGCGAAGTGGTCGAGCTCGACAACAAGCTGGCGTCGCGCTCGGTGAACGAAGGATTCTCCGGCGGCGAGAAGAAGCGCAACGAGATTTTCCAGATGGCTATGCTCGAACCGAAGCTTGCCATACTCGACGAAACCGACTCCGGCCTCGACATCGACGCACTCCGTATCGTGGCCGGCGGCGTCAACAAGCTCCGTTCGGCCGAGAACGCCACAATCGTGATAACTCACTACCAGCGCCTGCTCGACTATATCAAACCTGACTTCGTACACATATTATATAAAGGGCGCATCGTCATGACAGCAGGCCCCGAGCTCGCCCTGCAGCTCGAAAAAGAAGGTTACGACAGCATCAAACAAGCCCTCGACAATGAATAGCAACTCCCTACGGCAGTATCTCGACCTGTACGACACCCACGTCGAGGCAATAGATGCCCACTCGACAGCTCCGCTCAACGCTTTGCGCCGTAAGGCCCGCGAAGCGCTCGCCGGCGACGTCCGGCTGCCCGACACACGGACCGAAGGGTATGAGCAGACCTCGATCGACGAACTTATGGCTCCCGACTTGGGCGTAAACATCAACCGCCTGAACCTCACCGGTGATATAGCGGCGGCATTCCGCTGCGACATCCCCAACATGAGCACCCTGCTGGGCGTGACGGTGGGCGACATGTTCCACCCCACCGACTCGCTGCTGCGCAATCTGCCTGAAGGGGTGGAATTCGGCTCAATATCACGGATATATGAGCGTCATCCGGAGTTGGTCGACAGGTATTACGGGTCCGTAGCTCCGCTCGATCGCCCCGCCGTGGCTCTCAACACTCTTCTGGCACAGGATGGAGTGATGCTCTACGTGGGGCGCGGTGTCGAGGTGGCAAAACCGTTTCAGCTCGTCAACCTCTTCTCTGCTGCCGCTCCGATGGCAGCGTTCCGCCGACTGCTCATAGTGATGGAGGAGGGCGCGTCAGCCCAACTGCTGCTGTGCGATCACACCCAGACTCCCGCCATGGAGTTCATATCATCGCAGGTGATTGAGGTGATATGCCACACCCGCTCACGCCTCGACATTTACGACATTGAGAAATCGACACCTCTCACCCGACGCCACTCCCAGCTCTTTGCTCGACTGGACGACGAGACTTCGACCGTATTCAACGTCACTACTCTGTCAAACGGCCTGACGCGCAACGATTTCAACATAGACATACGCGGCTCGCACGCCGACACACTCGTCACCGGCATGGCTATCGGCTCCGGCACGCAGCGTGTCGACAACAGCTCGACCGTAGAGCATCATGCCCCCCGCAGCCGCAGCAATCAGCTATTCAAATACGCCCTCGACGGCAGAGCACGCGGAGCATTCGGCGGCAGCATCCTAGTGGGTACCGACGCTCCTTTCACCGAGGCGTTCCAGACAAACCGCAACATTGTGGCCTCCGACGAAGCCAAGATGAATACGCGCCCTACCCTGCTGATATACAACGACGAAGTGAAATGCAGCCACGGCGCAACGACCGGCCGTATAGACGACGAAGCGCTCTTCTATATGCGCACACGCGGCATCCCCGAGGCCGAAGCGCGCACCATGCTTATGCAGGCGTTTATGGTCGATGTGATCGACTCGGTGCGCCTCTCGTCGCTCCGCGACCGCCTGCGCCATCTGGTCGAGAAACGGTTCTGCCAGGGATCGGCAGCCTGCTCTTCATGCACCATCAACCCCGACTATGCAAATGACTGCCCCACTGCTTGATATCGACTTAATACGCCGCGACTTCCCGGCCCTGAAGCGCACGGTGTACAATCGCCCGCTGGTGTATCTCGACAACACCGCCACCACGCAGACCCCCGGCAGCGTGATCGAGGCCATCCGCGATATGTACATCAGCCACAAGGCCAACGTGCACCGGGGTGTGCACACCCTCTCGCAGGAAGCCACGGCGATGCAGGAGGCCACCCGCGAGCGGGTGCGTCGCTTTATAAACGCACCTTCGACCGACGAGATAATATTCACACGCGGCACCACCGAAGCGATCAACCTCGTGGCGGCGAGCTACGCCGACGAGTTTCTGAACGACGGCGACGAGATACTCGTCACCGTAATGGAGCATCACGCCGACATTGTGCCGTGGCAGTTGGTGCGCCGACATAAGGATATAAAAATCAAGGCCGTAGGCATCCTTCCGGACGGATCGCTCGACATGGACGATTTCCGCTCGAAACTCAGCGGGCGCACCCGCATAGTAGCCTGCACACATATCTCAAACGTGCTCGGCACAGTCAATCCCGTGGCCGAGATAATAGCTGAGGCTCACCGCGCCGGTGCNGTCTGCCTGATCGACGGCGCACAGGCCGTGGCCCANACNCGCATCGACGTGCAGGCTCTCGATGCCGATTTCTATGTATTTTNNGCCNANAAGATGTACGGGCNGCAGGGCNTAGGCGTGCTCTACGGCAAGCGTCGGCTGCTCGAAGCGATGCCCCCGTATCAGGGTGGCGGCGAGATGATAAGCCACGTCACCATCGAGCATACCGATGTGGCCGAACTCCCATTCAAATTCGAAGCCGGCACCCCCGATTTCGTCGACATCGCAGCCTTCGGCGAGGCCATCGAATATCTGGAGCGTATCGGCGTGGAGCGTATCGCCGCCCACGAGGAGGAGCTGCTGCAATACACTACCGAACGAATGCTCGAGATTCCCGGCATGCGTATCTTCGGTACGGCTCCCGGCAAATGCGCCATAATATCGTTTCTGATCGGCAATGCCCACCACTACGACACCGGGATGCTCCTTGACAAACTCGGCATAGCCGTGCGCACCGGCCACCACTGCGCTCAGCCGCTTATGCACGCCTTAGGCATAGAGGGGACGGTGCGTGCATCGTTTGCCGTATACAATACCCGCGACGAGGCCGACGCATTCATCGCCGCACTCCATCGTATCGCCCCGATGCTATCGTAAATATCTAACTCTCAATATACCCCATCGCCCTATGGAAATAATCAACTTTGCCCAGCACCCCTCGATCGTGAACCAGTACATGGCCGAACTGCGCGACATCACCGTGCAGCAGGATCCGATGCGTTTCCGCCGCAACCTCGAGCGGATCGGTCAGATCATGGCCTATGAGATAAGTCGGCGACTCAACTACACCGAGCGCGAGATCACGACACCGCTGGCCACCACGATGCAGCCAGTGCTCGACCAGAAGATCGTGCTCGGCACTATATTCCGCGCCGGAGTGCCTTTCCATCAGGGATTTCTGAGCTACTTCGACCGCGCCGAGAACGCTTTCGTATCGGCTTACCGCAAGTACAAAGAGAAGGAAAATTTCGACGTATTCATCGAGTACCTCGCATCGCCGCGTCTCGAAGGGAAAACACTGATACTCGCCGACCCGATGCTCGCCACCGGCGCATCCATGGAGCTGAGCTACCGCGCCCTGCTCACCAAAGGGGAGCCCGAGCATGTGCATGTAGCGTCGGTCATCGCATCGCAGACTGCCATCGACTACATCGCCCGCACATTCCCCGCCGACAAAACCACCGTATGGGTGGCAGCCATCGACCCCGAGATCAACGCCCACTCCTACATCGTGCCCGGCCTGGGCGACGCCGGCGATCTGGCCTACGGCATCAAGGAATAAAACGCTACCTCGTAACAACTTATCACTGCATCGACTGCATCTCGACAAGGCGTGTGTAGTAGCCGCCGAGAGCTATCAGCTCGTCGTGGGTGCCCGATTCCACAATCCGCCCCTCGTGCACCACACAGATGCGCGAGGCGTTGCGTATGGTAGAGAGCCGGTGGGCTATCACCAAGGTAGTGCGGTCGGCCATCAATCGGTCGAGAGCCTCCTGAACGAGCTTCTCCGACTCGGAGTCGAGCGCTGAGGTAGCCTCGTCGAGTATAAGGATAGGCGGATTCTTGAGTATGGCGCGCGCTATCGAAAGGCGCTGGCGCTGGCCGCCTGAGAGTCGGCAGCCGCGGTCGCCTATCACGGTCTGATACCCCTCCTCGGTGGCGGTGATAAAGTCGTGCGCATTGGCTATACGTGCGGCTGCCTCTACCTGCTCGGGGGTGGCGTGCTTCACTCCGAATGTTATATTGTTGTATATCGTATCGTTGAAGAGTATAGCCTCCTGATTCACATTCCCCATCAGCGCGCGCAGATCGTGCACACGCATATCGCGGATGTCGACACCGTCGAGTGTGATCGAGCCGCCGTCCACATCATAGAATCGCGGCAACAGGTCGGCAAGAGTAGATTTGCCCGAACCGCTCTGCCCCACGAGCGCTACAGTCTGCCCCGGCAGAATCTCGAAATTCACATCCTGCACCACGGGGGCACCCTCTTTATAGGCGAATGTCACGTTCTCATACCGGATATGTCCGTCGAATTTCGACAGATCAACCGGTCGTGCGGGGTCCGTGATAGGGTTCTTGGAGTTGAGTATCTTGTCGATACGTATCATCGACGCGAGGCCTTTCTGAATCGAGTAGCCCGCTTTCGAGAGATCCTTGGCGGGATTGATGATCGAGTAGAATATCACCATGTAGTATATGAACGACGCTGCCGTGATGCTCGAGCTGCCCATCAGTATCAGCTGACCGCCGAACCACAGGACTATAGCGATGGTGATCGTGCCGAGAAACTCGCTCATCGGGTGGGCGAGCGACTGTCGGCGGAAGAGCGAGTTCAGATAGTTGGTAAACAGAGCGTTCTCCTGATGAAAGCGGCGCGTCATCTTCCCCTCGGCGTTGAAAGCCTTGACAATGCGGAGCCCTCCGAGAGTCTCCTCGATGGTGCTCATCAGCACGCCCCATTGGTTCTGCACATCGAGCGACTGGCGCTTCAACCGCTTGCCCACCTTACCCATCGCCAGGCCGGCCAAAGGCAGCAGTATCAGCACAAAGAGAGTGAGCTGCCACGATATCGACACCATCATGGTAAGGCACACCAGGATCATGATCGGGTTTTTGAACACCATGTCGAGCGACGACATGATCGACGCTTCAATCTCGGCCACGTCGCCGCTCATGCGGGCCATCACGTCGCCCTTACGCTCGTTTGTAAAGAACCCGATGGGGAGAGTTACGATCTTGTCGTACACATAGTTGCGTATATCGCGCACTATGCCGGTGCGCATCGGAATGATGAAATAGGCNCTGAGNTAAGCCGTGCCTGTCTTCAGTCCGGTCATCACCACCAGAACGGCCGCAAGCAGGGCGAGAGTGGCCGATGGGCCCATATCGGCGATCGACTGCTGCACATAGTAGTAGAAATCGTTGACTGCNACATCCTTCAGCGAACCGTCGTCGAGGCTCATATACGAATAGTTGGCCTCCGTCACCCCAAAAAGCATCTGAAGTATCGGGATGATCAATGCAAACGAAAACAGCGTAAGGAACGCCGTCAGCACATTGAACAGTATATTGAGTATCAGATAATGCTTGTAGGGCGGCACAAATCGCCTCAGCAAGTCGTACAGATCTTTCATGTGAATAGTCAATAGCAGATATCAGACCGCAAAGTTACGAAATTTCCGCCATTCCCCCAATCCCTGCACCGTGGCCCGACGCGGGATTCAGCGGGATTTGGGGATGAGGAGCTGCGACAGGGGGCGCTTGGGCACGGTGTGCACGCCGTCGGCAGGGTCGTGGAAGTAGCGGAAATCGCCGTCGGCACCTATCTCGGCCAGTCGTACCTGCTCGGCTGCGACTCCGAGAGCCACAACATATACAGGCTTCATATCGGCCGGTATCGACAGCACACGCGCCACTTCGGCCACGGCAAACGATTTAATGACACATGTACTCAGCCCCAAAGCCGTGGCACCGAGGGTGATAGCCTGAATCTGAATGCCGTCGTCGGCCAGGATGTTGCCACCGGGAGCGATAGCCGTATTGACGCACTGCACCAGATACGCCGCCGGGCGCTGCCCTTCGGCGGGTCCCGACCAGTCTGTGTAATAACCGGCCCATTTAAGATACGGGAACATTGCGGCACACTCGGCACTGTCGGAGACGGTGCGGTAAGCCAGAGGCTGAGCGTTACGCCCTGATGCACAGAAGCGTGTGAGGGCGACAAGCCGCTCCAAAGTGGCCCCGTCGATACGTTTTGACTCGTCGAACACCCGCACCGAGCGGTCGTCGCGCAGCAGTTGCCGCAGCATTTCAAATTTCTGTTCCATAAATGTAGGTTTTTGCACAAAGGTAATCAATGATGCGGATATTTTTTGTGCCTTGACGGTATTTTTGCTAATTTTGCACTCAAATGATTCAGCTTCGCGACATAACCAAACGGTACGACACACTCACGGTGCTCAAAGGCGTCTCTCTCGATATAGAGCGCGGCGAGATCGTGGCTATCGTCGGGCCAAGCGGTGCGGGCAAGACCACCCTGCTGCAGATCATGGGGACGCTTGAGCGCCCCGACTCGGGCACGGTAAGCTACGACGGTGAGGATGTGACACGTCTGGGAGCAGCCCGGATGGCCCGATTCCGCAACCGCAACATCGGATTCGTGTTTCAGTTCCACCAGTTGCTGCCCGAATTTGACGTGGTTGAGAATATCGCCATGCCGGCACTTATAGCCGGCACGCCTCGAGCCGAAGCGCTGGCCGAAGCCCGGCGCCTGGCATGCGACATGGGGCTCGGCGAGCGGCTCAAGCATCGACCCGCCGCACTCTCCGGCGGCGAGCGCCAGCGTGTGGCTGTGGCCCGGGCGCTGATCAACCGCCCCGCCGTAGTGCTCGCCGACGAGCCCTCGGGCAGCCTTGACTCGCACAACAGCCGCGAGCTGCACCGTCTGTTCTTCGAGCTGCGCGACCGTCTGGGCCAGACCTTCGTGATAGTGACCCACAACGAATCGCTCGCCGCCGATGCCGACCGCATCATACGCATGGCCGACGGCGAGATAATCCTATGATAATGAAGCTGCGCGCCGTTTTATATCTCGTATCCGTCATTCTGGCTGCCGTAGGTACCGGCTGCCGCGACACTGATGGCCCCGAGCAGATACTCGGTGCGGCAGCCGACATTGTGACATTCGCCGGCAACAACCCCGGCGCCACATTCGCCCTTCAGCAAGTCGACGACTCGCCGGTCTACACGCTCACCGCCTCCGATCCCATAGTAGCCGACGGTATAGAGCCGGGCTCACGAGTATATCTGGAATATGTGCCTCTCAACGGATGCGCATACTCCTCGACGGGTATCACCATAGAGCGCATCGCGCCCATCAATCAGGATGTGCTTCGCGCTCCGGATGCCGACAGCGGGATCGACTTGCGCGACTCCGACGGCATTTACCAATACCCGCTGGGGCGCACAGGCAAGTGGATAAACGTATACTGCGCGCTCCCTTACGACACGCCCCCCCGCCACTTCATGCTGCTGCTCGATCAGTCGACGGCCGACAGCGACATGCCCGAGCTGTACCTGTATCACCGCACCGAGAGCGCCGTAAACTCCTTCGAGCGAAACTACTACGCATCGTTCGACATCGGCGTCCTCTGGGCGCGGGAGAATATCAAGGGTGTGGTAGTGCATGTGCCGAACACCAACCTCCCCGACCTCTCGACATTCACTCTCCTCAAACAAACCGCCGCCGACACTCCGGCGACACCGACCGACATTTAAACATAAATCATAATCATAAAAACTATACCATCATGGCAGAACAACCTAAAAACGAGATTCAGATCGAACTGACACCCGAAGTAGCCACAGACAACTACTCCACCCTCGCCGTAATAGCCCACTCGGCCGGCGAGNTCTACCTCGACTTCATCNCCGTGGCACCCAACATGCCCAAAGCAAAAGTGGTGAGCCGCATAATCATGAACCCCGAGAATGCCAAAAACCTGATGTTCGCGCTCACCGACAACATCAAGAAATACGAGGCTACCTTCGGCGAAATCACCCGCAAGCANCCCAAAAACGGCGGANCCCCCAACCCCGNCAANATCCCCAACCCCTTCATANTGGGCGGCAACGCCTGATACTCCGTNCATTATGGCTGAATCAACGCTCTGCATATACAACTCGCTCAGCCGCTGCAAGGAGGAGTTCAAGCCGATACACCCCGGCCGCGCAGGCATGTATGTGTGCGGCCCGACGGTATACGGCGACGGACATCTGGGACACGCCCGCCCCGCCATCACATTCGACATCGTGTTCCGCTACCTCACTCACCTTGGGTATAAGGTGCGCTATGTGCGCAACATCACCGATGTGGGCCATCTGGAGCACGACGCCGACGAGGGCGAGGACAAGATCGCAAAAAAAGCTCGCATCGAGCAGCTTGAGCCGATGGAAGTGGTGCAGCACTACCTGAACCGCTACCACAAAGCCATGGAAGCGCTCAATGTGCTTCCTCCCAGCATAGAGCCTCACGCCTCCGGCCACATCATCGAGCAGATAGAGTATATCAAGAAGATACTTGATGCCGGCTACGCATACGTCAGCGAAGGGTCGGTATATTTCGACGTGCCCAAATTCAATGCCGATCATGGCTACGGCAAGCTATCCGGCCGCAACATCGACGAGCTCCTCGCCACAACCCGCGCCCTCGACGGCCAGAGCGAGAAGCGCAATCCCGCCGACTTCGCCCTCTGGAAGAAAGCCTCACCCGAGCATATCATGCGTTGGCCTTCGCCCTGGAGCGACGGATTCCCCGGGTGGCATCTGGAGTGCTCGACTATGGGCGAGAAGTATCTCGGCTCGCCGTTCGACATACACGGCGGCGGCATGGATCTGCTCTTCCCGCACCACGAATGCGAGATAGCACAGTCTGTGGCACACAACGGCCACGAGTCGGTGCACTACTGGATGCACAACAACATGATCACCATCAACGGCAAGAAGATGGGCAAGTCGCTGGGCAACTTCATCACCCTCGACGAGTTTTTCACCGGCTCGCACCCGCTGCTTGAGCAGGCATACTCGCCCATGACCATACGTCTGTTCATCCTCCAGGCCCACTACCGCGGCACCGTCGACTTCAGCAACGAAGCCCTTCAGGGTGCCGAGCGCGCGCTCCAGCGCCTCAACGACGGCTACCGCCGTCTGGCATCGCTGGCACCCACTGCGCCCGACGGCGAAGATACCGGCCTCGACATAGCGGCCATCGAGCGCGCCTGCTACGAGGCGATGAACGACGACTTCAACACCCCGATAGTGATAGCCAACCTCTTCGAGGCCTGCCGTATAGTCAACTCGATAAAGGACGGCCACACCCGTGCCACCGCTGCCGACATCGAGGCACTGCGCCGGCTCTTCGACACATTTATGGTCGAGCTGCTCGGCATCGTGCCCGCCTCAGCCGCCGGAGCCGACGAAACTTCGACAAAGCCGCTCGAAGGCGCTGTCGACCTTCTGCTGCAGGTACGCGCCGAAGCCAAGGCCAAGAAAGACTGGACCACGTCCGATCTGATACGCGACCGCCTGGCTGCCCTCGGCTTTACGATAAAAGACACCAAGGATGGCGTAGAGTGGTCGCTTTGACCTCACAACACCCATCCCCATCATTCTATTTTCTGACGGAGTGTGCCGATTACGGCGCACTCCGTCATTTTATCCCCCAAAAGCTCATGAAAGCCGCATTTTTTCATTATCTTTGCAGCATCTTTATGCTTGACGCAAGCCCAGGAGCTTGCTCTCTTTTCCGCCCGCGAGGCGGCACATACTTACATTTCTTATACCTGCAATGTTGAAAAAATTTATCAAGCAACTGCTGGCCGCTATAGTGATATTGGTGGCCGGACTATCGGCAACCTCTGCCGAAAACTACGTTCTTTTCANGNACCCCGACGGTTGGGCNNACCCATNTGTCTNGGCATNGACCAACNCNGACCCAACTGCNGCGCCAACGNNTNATGGCCCGGCGNCTCGATGACAAAACTGGCCANCGGNTATTGGCGCTGGGACCTGCCCGCCGGCAAGCCGATGCCCACAAGCATCATCTTCAGCAACCACGGAAGCCCTCAGAGCGGAAACCTCACTTACACCGACAAAGGTGTTTATAACACGAAAAACAACACGTCGACCGTCGATACCGACGGCTCGCTCGGCCGCGGAGAAACGCCTCAAGGCGGTGGCGGCGAAGAAGGCGACGACGACTACCCGGCCATGCTCTATATGCTCGGCACCATCAACTCCACAAACTGGAGTTCCACAACAGCCGGAGCAACTGCTACCAAAACAGCCGGCTCCACAAAGTATACCTTTACGGATGTGGTAGTGCACGGTGACACAAGCGGATACGGCTTCTTTGTCTTTTCATCCGAAATCGGAAGCTGGGACTCCATCAACTCCCATCGCTACGAGCCGGAAGAAGCCAACGAGCTCGTCGCAACCGGCAATACATACACACTCTCCACCGTCCATAATGATTATGCGTTCAAAATCGCTGCCGGCACCTATACTTTCACAGTTGATCTCGCAACCAACAAAGTCTCCATCACAGGCGAGGCCGATGAGCCTCCGGTGATCGACCCGGACGAATACCCTGCAAAAATGTACATTGTCGGTACTGTAAACTCCTCCGCATGGAGTGAGACTACTGCAGCTGCGACCGCCACACGTGATGCTGACTCAGCCACATACACCTTCCGCGATGTAACAGTCGACAGCAACGCCCAAGGCTACGGATTCTTCATTTTCTCGACCGATATCGGCACCTGGGACAAGATAAACTCCAACCGCTACGAGCCCGCATCTAAAGATATGCCCGTGACCACCGATCACACCTACAGCATCTTCCACTCAAACCACGACTATGCATTCAAGATCGCTGCCGGAAAATATGACTTCGTAGTTGATCTGGCAGCAGCTACCGTCACCATCACCGGCGAGTCGATCACGCCTCCCGACCCCGATCCCGACCCGGAATACGACCCTTCGTACCCCGCCACACTCTACATGATAGGCACGACCGCAGGCACATGGTCGGTGCCGAACGCACTCGCTTCCGCACCACAGCAGGCCGGCGCAGTGTACAACTTCAAGAATGTAGCCATCTCCGGCAGCGATGGGCTGGGGTATTTCACATTCACTTCAAAGACAGGTAATTGGACCGATATAGCCAGTACGCGCTACAACCCCAAAGATGGCGATGTAGAGGCCTCGGTAGGCGAAGCTGTTCCCCTGAAAAAGAGCTCAGACGGTTCATTTCACATCGCCGACGGCACATACAACGTGACCGTAAACCTGCGCAACATGACCGCCACCATCACCTCGTTTGTCGAGATCGACCCCGACGAGCCCGGCGACCCCAACGGCTCGATCGGCAGCATCACATCATGGAGCGAGGATGAGGCCACGGGCGATGTCAATTTCACCGGGTCTGCAGGCACCCTCCGCATCACCCCCTATGGCACCGGCTCGGTGCGTGTGCTTGCCCGCCCGCGGGGCATGGCCACCGACACCCGCGCCTCGATAGCCGTCGTGGGCACACCGAGCCGTTTCGACGGCATCAGCGAGTCTGACCAAGACGTTGTGATGACCCTCGGCAACCTCTCGGTGCATGTATCAAAGGCCAACTCGGGCGTAAGTTTCGTGGGCGACGACGGCACAGTATACTTCTCTGAAAACGGAGGTATGACCAACACCATAGGCTCTATCACCGGTTCTTTCTACGCTCCCGGCACCAAGGCATTCTACGGCGGCGGATACTACTCGGAGTTCAACCAGGTAGGCAAAACCCTGGTGATGGACAATAAGCAGACAGGCCGCTGGCCCGACGGCGACGGATCATACAACCACAACATCACTATCCCGTTTGTGGTGTCGCACCGCGGATTCGGCATACTCTTCGACGATGTGTACCGCGGATCGTCCATACACCCCGGGCGCGGATCGCTGACATACAACTCCTCCGCACAGAACCCCGTGGCCTACTACTACGTGCACGGCGACGGCACCATGGCCGGCACTCTCGAAAACTACACCGAGCTTACAGGCCGACAGCCGATGCCACCCTATTGGGCGTTAGGATATATCACCTCGCGATTCAGCTACGGATCCGAGACTGAAGCATGGTCGTATATCAACAAGATAAAGAACAACAGCCGCCTGCCGCTCGACGGCATCGTGTTCGACCTCTACTGGGAGGGCAACAAAGATCTCTCGCCCAACGAGGAGCGCAATGCCGGTATGGGCAACATGACATGGGTGTCGCAGCACTTCCCCGACCCTGAGAAGATGATGAACGACTTCCGCGCCAAAGGCGTGCATACGATATGTATCACCGAGCCGTTCTTCTCCACCAAATGCTCCAACTATCAGGAGCTGATAAACCGCGGCTACTCCGCCGACAACAACGTAAGCGGCATGGAATGGATACGCGGCGGCGCGCTCATCGACGCCACCAACCCTGCCGCCCTCGACTGGTTCTGGAGTCTCTACCATCCCCGCACCGCCGAAGGTATCGACTCCTGGTGGCTCGACCTGGGCGAGCCCGAGCAGCATGACGCCGACTCACATCATATGGGCGGCTCGGTGTCGCAGGTGCACAATGAGTTCGGCAACCTCTGGGTAGAGCGCGTGGCACGCGGCCTGCGCGAAGACTTCCCCACCAAACGCTATATGGTGATGCCCCGCGCCGGCACAGCCGGTATGCAGCGCTTCGGCTCGTTCCCCTGGACGGGCGACATCTACCGCTCTTGGAACGGTCTGGCCGTACAGGTGCCGGCACTTCTGTCGTCGGGCATGTCGGGCGTGGCCTATATGGGCAGCGATGTGGGCGGATTCATCCACGATCAGAACCACTATGTCAACGGCAACCTCTACACCCGCTGGTGTGAGTTCTCTACATTCGCTCCCACATTCCGCACACACTCCACCGACTTTCTGCTCAACGGCGAGCCTATAATCGAGAGCGGGTATTCAGCCGCTCAGATAGCAATAGTGCGCGATATGCTCAACCGCCGCTACTCATACCTTCCCTACACCTACACTCTGAGCTACGAAACCTCCACATCAGGCGCTCCGATGGCTCGACGGATATGCTCCTACGCTGCCGACAACTCCTCAATCCTTTCAGTCCAG
>WFLX010056027.1_pt1 | contig 17479 bp, 12 predicted proteins | sample 4967041 | NCBI WGS metagenome assembly WFLX01 (sample SAMN12857096, study PRJNA449069) | gut metagenome | isolation source: stool from male and female vole | host: Microtus ochrogaster | place: USA:Florida | collected 2017 | reverse complement strand
TTTTCGAGCAACCCGCAGGGCATTCGTACAATGAGAACGTCACCCAAGACAACCACCTCATAAGCGAGACCTGCCGGATGAACGATGCGTGGCCGCGCGAGATGGAGCTGCTCAGCACCACAAAGATCCCTACAGTGCAGCACACCGAGAATCCCGACGTCTACTGCACATTCTACGGAGTAGGCTCTCTGACATGGGATGGCGACGTAGACTTCGGCCACTACACCAGCGACGGCAAGCCGGCCTACATCGTGAGCGTAGACGACTGCCTCTACCGCGACGACAACTACACCTCGAGCTACTACGTCTACGACTCAGAAGGAAACCTCATCAAGACGATAGCCGAGAACACCTACGACTGCCTCATGCTTTCCGACCTTCCGGGCTTCGAGCCGCAAGTGATGATGATACGCATGGGCGACGACATGAACTTCGAATTTATCGACCTTTACAGCGGAAAGAGCGTCACTACGGTCGACCAGTCGTATCGCGGCTACGGGCTCACCGTATCTCTGGACAGAGTAGCGAAAGGGGACTCCTACGTCTACGCCTCGGCCCTCAACGCCGGAATTCCGCTCGACGACACGCATCTGGCCGCCCCGGTAATCTGGTTTGACACCGAAGGAGAGATGATTCGCGTCGACCTGATACCGACCGGCGAAGGAGTGGAACTGGCACAGGTCTACATGGGCTCTGACGGCCTCACTCCATATCTCTTCAATACCGACGACGAAACTGAGTATATGCTCCTCGTCAAGAGAAGAGTGCCGGGCAAAGAGGCACTGAGCGAAGAGCTCCTGATAGCATCAGCCAACAACGGAGTGCTCCACACCGTCACAGCAGACGCGGAGAAAGGGGGCATCCGATCAGCGATGATAATGCCGGGCGCCAACCCGGAGCTCGTAGTGGTCTTCCTCGACGACAGCAACACAAAATACAGCTACACAGCCGATGCCTACGCCCTCCCCTTCAGCAAATTTGACGGCGGAAGCGGCACAGAGTCAGACCCATATCTGATAGCCANNGCCNGCGACCNTCAGCNNATANNGTCTGCACCCGCGGCCCACTACANNGTGACNGCCGANTNCGACTGCAGCAGNATCGACCTCTACCCTATCGCAGAATTCAGCGGAACACTTGACGGCAACAACCACACAGTCTGCAACCTCAAGATAGTAGCAAAAGAGAACAGCAAATCGGGCATCTTCGCCTTCACCAACCAGGCGACCATAAAGAACCTAAATTTCGAAGACGCCACCATGCTCCTGAGCGGGGGCTACGAAGCCGGCCTGATTGCCGCCACGGCTTCCGGCACGAAATTTGAGAACGTCCGCGTGCACGGCCTCACCGCCACCGGCGACGACTTCGCAGGAGAGTTTGGCGGCATCTCCGGCAAGAGCTGGCTTTCCACATCCTTCTCCGGCTGCCAGATAGCAAAAGCCGACATCAACCTCCCCTCCTGCCCATGCATGGGTGGTATCGTGGGCGATGTGCGCACCGGCACGACAGCAACAGGATGCGCAGTGAGCGGCAAACTGACCGCCAACAACACCTTGGGAGGCATCGTAGGAAGCACCACGACAGGCGACGAGATATTCTCGCAGTGCCACGTAGACGCCAATCTCAAGGCCGAGAACACTATCGGCGGCATCGCAGGATACCTCGACAGATCGAAAGTCAGAAACAACTATGTGGAAGGCACCCTTGAGGCAACGAAACCCTCCAAGTGGAACAATTCCATCTCACTGGGAGGCATCGCCGGCGAACTTGAAGGGGACTACCAGGGGAACGGAGACGTGCCCATCACGCAAAACCTCATCGCCGTGAGCTCTTTCGTCTACCCTTCGCTCGAAGGGGTGGAGGCAGACGATCCGCGCCAGCTTGCCACAGTGCACAGAGTGGCAGGCCGCACAAGCTACAACCAATACCTTGAGGAGGAGCCCACCAAGATAATCTACGAAAACGGCGTCTACAACAACTACGTAGTGTCAGACTTAGCCGTAGTAGACCCGACATTCAACGAGACGAGCATCGAGGGAACAACAAAAGACAAAAATGAAGTGACCTTCGACTGGCTCAAGAGCGACCTCGGTTTCCTCTTCGGCAACATCAGCATCGCGCCTTGGAGCCTTCAGAGCCAGAACGCCTACGACCCCTCGCTCTACTACGAGGTAGACTACGAAAACAGCGTCGACGGCATATGGACAGAGGGCAACAAACCGAGCGTAGACGCAGGCGTCCTCACCGCTGAAGGATGCGCCATCACAATCTACGACATGAACGGCAGAATCGTGCTTACGGGACGCGACAAAGTAGATGCCAGCTCACTCGCAGCAGGAGTCTACATAGCCATAGCAAAAGACGGCAAAGGAAAGAGCACAGCTCTGAAATTTGCAAAATAAGCAACCCTGAAAANAGAACTAAGAAAGGGCGTCGGATTATGTCTGACGCCCTTTTTAATGTTCTTTTTTTCCTTTTTTCTTAAGAATAACAGCACAAAAATGCTATTTTTTTGTTAATCCTATAAGGCCCGATATAAAATGGGCTGAAACGATTCAATCGAAACAGATTAAACTGACTACGAAACAGATTCCTCTACAGAGTAAAACACAACCAGTAAAGAAATATGAAACAGAATCTAACTAAAATTGCAGTCTGCACGCTTATGATTGCAGGCGGCGGACTTGCCCTCTCATCATGCAAGGGCGACGGCAATGCCCAGCAGCAGCAACAACCTGCTCCAACTTTGGCAACCCTCAAAGTGACGGAATCAGATGCCGATCTCAACACCAACTACCCGGCTACGCTCCACGGCAAGAACGACGTAGAGATACGTCCGCAAATCTCGGGTTTCCTCACCAAAGTGCATGTGCAGGAAGGCCAGAAAGTTGCCGCCGGCCAACTTCTCTTCACCATCGACCAGGTGCAACTCCAGGCAGCAGTAGACGCCGCAAGAGCAGCGGTGTCAGTAGCCCAGGCAAGTGTCAACACCGCCCAAACCAACGCCAACAACAACAAGATTCTTCTTGACAAGAACATCATATCATCCTCAGCCTACCAGACAAGCGTAGACCAGCTCAACGCTGCCAAGGCTCAGCTCGGCCAGGCCCAGGCCAACCTCACTTCTGCGCAGAAAAACCTCTCCTATACACTCGTGAAGGCACCAGTAGCCGGAGTTGTCGGCACCATCGACAATAAGGAAGGAGCACTCGTCTCCCCCTCCACACTGCTGACCATCCTTTCAGACAACGGCCAAATGGAGGCATACTTCTCCATGACAGAAAAAGAGATACTCACACTGACCGATAATGGCCGCAAGAGCATGAAGCAGGTGCTCGACTCTCTCCCGGGAGTAGAGCTCAAACTTGCCAACGGTGAGATCTACAGCCAGCCGGGCCGCATCATCTCCATCTCCGGAGTGCTTGATCCATCTACCGGCAGCGCGACAGTAAAAGCATCCTTCCCAAACCCTGACGGAATGCTCCGCAGCGGCAACACCGGCCAGGTGCTCCTGCCACAAATCAACCGCGGCGTCATCACCATTCCCCAGAAGGCCACATTTGAGATTCAAGACATGAAATTCGTCTATGTGCTTGGCGACAGCTCAAAAGTGCATCAATCGCCCATCACCATCGACACAAAGAACGACGGTGTGAACTACATCGTGACGAAGGGTCTGAAGCCTGGCGACGTGATCGTGATAGAAGGCGTAGGCTCCACCGTCAAAGATGGCATGGTCATCTCTCCAAAGAACTAATCGGACGACACTAACAACAGCGAGAAATGAAACTTGACAGATTTATAAACAAACCGGTGCTCTCGACGGTGATATCCATCTTCATCGTCATCTTCGGTATCCTTGGCCTCAACGGCCTTGCGATCGAGCAATATCCGGATATTGCACCGCCAACCATCTCAGTAAGCACCACATACACCGGAGCATCGGCTCAGGCAGTGCTTAACTCAGTGATAGCTCCTCTTGAAGAGCAGATCAACGGCGCCGAGAACATGGACTACATGGTATCATCTGCCTCCAACAACGGCTCCGCTACCATCCAGGTCTACTTCAAGCAGGGTATGGACCCCGACATGGCTGCCGTAGACGTACAAAACCGTGTGGCCAAAGCCGCAGCTTTCCTTCCATCGGAAGTAAACCAAGTGGGTGTCATCACCCAGAAGCGCCAGACATCCATGCTTATGGTAATGGCACTTTATGACGAGACGGACACCTACACAAGCCAGTTTATCGACAACTACATGTCGATAAACATCATCCCGGAAATCAAGCGCGTATCGGGCGTAGGCGAGGCAATGGCATTCGGAGCAGACTACTCCATGCGTATATGGCTAAAACCAGACGTTATGGCACAGTACGGCTTGATGCCAGGCGACATCACGGCTGCCCTTGCTGAGCAGAACATCGAGGCAGCTCCCGGTAGCTTCGGCGACCAGGGCAACCAGACATTCCAATACACGATGCGCTACAAAGGTCGCCTTCAAGATGAGGCAGAATTTGAAGACATCGTAATCCGCGCCACACAAGATGGAGAGATTCTGAAACTTGGCGATGTGGCAGAAGTGGAACTCGGCAAGCTGAGCTATGGATTTGCCAACCGCGACAACGGCCACATCGGTTCTGCTGCCATCATCTTCCAGTCGGCAGGTTCGAATGCTACCGAGGTAATCAAAAACATCGAAAAACTCCAGGACCAGTGGCGTAAAGATCTCCCGAAGGGCCTTGTGATAGAGACAACGATGAGCGTCAACGACTTCCTTTTCGCATCTATCCATGAGGTTGTGAAGACCCTNATCGAGGCATTCATCCTCGTNTTTATCGTNGTCTTCATCTTCCTCCAGGACTTCCGCTCCACCCTCATCCCGATGATCGCCATCCCTGTGGCCCTTATCGGTACGTTCTTCCTCCTCTACATCTTCGGATTTACCATCAACCTTCTGACCCTTTCTGCACTTGTACTTGCGATTGCGATTGTGGTCGACGATGCGATAGTCGTCGTGGAGGCTGTGCATGCGAAGCTCGACCAGGGCTACAAATCAGCACGTAAGGCCTCCATCGACGCAATGAGTGAGATTGGCGGAGCACTCGTCTCGATTACCCTCGTGATGATGCTCGTATTTATCCCTGTATCTTTCCTTGGCGGAACATCCGGTATCTTCTACCGCCAGTTCGGTCTGACTATGGCGATGGCAATCGGCCTTTCAGCCATCAACGCGCTTACCCTCTCACCCGCACTCTGCGCCCTCTTCCTGAAGCCACACAAAGTGGAAGCTGGAGATGAAGACCCATTAGGAGGCTACGACGTAGAGAGCCGCAAGGAGGAGAAGAAAGAGAAGATGGGCTTCATGAAGAGATTCTTCTATTGGTTCAACGTAGCCTTTGACGCCCTTCTCTCGAAATACAAGACTGCCGTGAAATGGTTTATCAACCACAAGCTCATATCATTCGGCACCGTTGCCGCCTCCATCGGCATACTCGTATGGCTTATGGACATCACTCCGACAGGTCTCGTTCCGACAGAAGACACCGGCACAATCATGGGCGCCGTGACAATGCCACCGGCCACCTCACAGGAGCGCACGCAGGCTGTCATGGACGAGATGGACTCCATCATCGGTTCGATTCCTGAGGTGAAGAGCCGCACAGCCATCACGGGCTACTCCTTCATCGGAGGCCAGGGCAACACCTATGGCTCATTCATCGTCAAGCTCAAGCCNTGGGATGANCGCAANAANCCGGGNCAGTCAGCNGCNGGNGTNNTNCAGCANCTTTATGCNAAGGCNNCNGTNATCAAGGATGCCAACATAATGTTCTTCCAGCCTCCTATGATTTCCGGCTACTCAGCCACCAATGGTTTTGAGCTCAAGCTCGAGGATAAGACAGGCGGATCGCTCGACGACTTCTTCTCCGTCTACCAGCAATTTATCGGTGTGCTCAACGCTCAGCCTGAGATCCAAATGGCATACTCCACCTTCAACCCGACCTTCCCGCAGTATCTTGTAGAGATAGACGTGCCAAAAGTGAAGCAAGCAGGACTGACGCAAAACGCTATCCTCTCCACCCTCCAGGGTTACTATGGCGGTATGTACATCTCCAACTTCAACTCCTACGGTAAGCTCTACCGCGTGATGATGCAAGCGGCCCCTGACGCCCGCGTAAGCCCAGAGACACTGAAGCAAATCAAGGTGCGTAATGGCAACGAGATGGCTCCTATCGACAACTTCGTAAGTCTCAAGCGTATCTATGGCCCGGACATCATCAACCGATTCAACATGTTCACGTCAATCCAGGTGACCGGTACTCCGGCTGCTGGCTACTCTTCAGGCCAAGCCCTCCAGGCCATAGAGAGAGTTGCAGAGGAGACTCTCCCACGCGGATATGACTTCGAATATTCAGGTATGAGCCGAGAGGAGGCATCTGGAAGCAGCGGAGGCACCGGTATGATATTTATCTTGATTCTGATGTTTGTCTACCTTATCCTCTCCGCTCAGTACGAGAGTTATCTGCTGCCATGGGCCGTGATTCTCTCCGTGCCGTTTGGCCTTATGGGCACCTTCATCTTCGCACACTTCCGCGACATCGCCAATAATATCTACCTGCAGATCGCTCTCATCATGCTTATCGGTCTTTTGGCAAAGAACGCTATCCTTATCGTGGAGTTTGCTCTCGACCGCCGCAAGACAGGCATGAGCATCGTGAAGGCAGCCATCCAAGGTGCTGAGGCACGTCTGCGACCGATTCTTATGACGTCTCTTGCCCTCATCATCGGTCTTCTCCCGCTGATGTATGCCACCGGCGCCGGTGCCAACGGCAATCAAGCACTCGGCACGGGTGCGGTAGGCGGTATGCTTATCGGTATGATTCTTCAGGTGCTCGTAGTGCCGACTCTCTTTGTGGCCTTCCAGACTCTCCAGGAGAAATTCACTCCGCAGAAATGGAACGACAAAGACAACCGCAAGATCAAGAGCGAGCTCGAACAGTACTCACTTAACAGAGAATAACGCGATGAACAATTTCATAAAGATCACCTGTGTGTCAGCTCTCGCCCTGACGATGGGCAGCTGCCACATCTACAATAAATATGAGCTGCCGCAAGACAACGCGATAGCTCAAGACTACCGTCAGGCCGTGGAGCAACAGGACTCCACGGGCCTGGCCTACATGGGCTGGCGCGAGATATTCACCGACCCTCTGCTTCAGGGCTACATAGAGCAGGCTCTTACCAACAACACCAGCCTCGACAATGCGCGCCTCAATGTGGAGATGGCAAAGGCCCAGCTTCAGGGTGCGAAACTCTCCTATCTCCCCTCACTGGCCTTCACACCCAACGGAGGGACAGCCTCCTATGGCGGCAGCCACATGAACTGGAGCTACTCGCTGCCTTTGGCCGCTAACTGGGAAATAGATGCCTTCGGCAAAATCCTAAACCGCAAGCGCGGCGCGAAGGCAAGTCTTGAGCAGACCCAGGCTTATGAGCAGGCTGTGCGCTCACAGATAGTGACCGGAGTGGCCTCCACCTACTATTCGCTCGTATTGCTCCATCAGCAACTCGATCTCTCCAAGCGCACCGCCGACATCTGGAAAGACCAAGTAGCCACCATGGAGCAGCTGAAGCAGGCAGGCACCACGACTGAGGCAGCCGTAGTGCAGAGCCGTGCGAACTACTATAGCATCCTCGCTTCCATTCCAGACCTGGAGCAGTCGATCACAACTGTCAACAACTCCCTGTCTGTGCTCCTGAATACTTATCCCAAGGAGTGGGAAGTGAGCAAAAGCCTCGATGTTGCTATCCCGGAAGAAGCAGTGAAGGGGGTACCGATGAGCTATCTCGCCACTCGCCCTGACGTAGCAGCAGCAGAGAGAGGACTGGCCACTGCCTTCTACACCGTAAGCTCGGCTCACGCCAATTTCTATCCCTCGATAGCAATATCTGCCCAGGGTGGCTTCACAAACGCGATTGGCTCGATGATTGTGAATCCCGGCAAATGGTTTATCCAGCTTGCAGGTTCGCTGACAGCTCCCATCTTCTCAAGAGGGCAGAATATAGCCCAGCTTAAAGTGGCAAAGGCTCAGCAGGAGCAGGCCATCAACAACTTCGAGAACGCAGTGATGTCGGCAGCAGCCGACGTGAGCGACGCTCTCGTGAAGATTGACAAGAGCACAGAGAAGAAGAAACTCGTAGACATGCAGGTGAAGGAACTGGAGAAATCGGTGGAATACACCAATGAGCTCTTCATTCTCAACCACCAGACAAGTTATCTCGAGGTGCTGACAGCCCGCAGCAGCCTGCTTCAGGCACAGCTTGCAAGTCTGAGCAGCTGGCACGCCAAGACGGCAGCCCTGATCAGCCTCTACCAGGCAGTAGGCGGCGGAAGATAACTTTTTAAGGGTCAAGAACCAAGTATAAACTGAAAAACTCAACATTATGAACCATATATCACCTCTTGCATTCGTGCATCCGGAAGCCAAACTTGGCGACAACATCGTGGTAGGCGCTTTTGTCTACGTAGACCGTAATGTGGAAATCGGTGACGACTGTTTCATCCATTCCCATACAAGTGTCCTTGCAGGAGCAAGGATTGGGAAAAACGTAAGAATCTATGAGGGAAGCATCATAGCTGCCACTCCCCAGGATTTCCGCTGGAAGGGTGAAGAGTCGTTTGTGGAAATCGGCGACAACGCCCGAATCCGCGAGCACGTCATCATCAACCGCAGTATCCACTTGGGAAAGGCCACCAAGATTGGGGAAGGTACTTGCATCATGGCGCAAAGCCACGTAGGCCATGACACCCAGATTGGCAACAAGTGTGTGCTTGGCAATGGAGTGAAAATAGCCGGTGACTGCAAGATTGGCGACTGCTGCATCTTCTCGTCGGGATCTCTGGTGCACGAGGGATATGAGGTAGGCGATTATGTACTGGTGAAAGGCGGTTGCCGCGTGACTGGCAATGTGCCACCCTACGTCGTGATGGCTCACAATCCCATCTCCTATTTCGGAGTGAACTCCTACATTCTGGGTAAGGCAGGGATGACGGATGAGGTAATCGACGACATCGCCAAGTGTTATCGCCACATCTATCAGTCGAGCGTAGCGCTCCACCATGCGTGCAAGCGCATCTGCGAGGATGTGGAAGATGGAGAGGAGCGCCGCAACATCCTCGACTTCCTGAAGCGCAACAACTACGACATCGCAGCCAAGCTCTCATTCGAAGACTTTGACTAAAGGCCAAGGGCCAAGAGTCAAGGACCAAGGGAATATAATCATGAGTGGAGATTTTTGGTCTCCACTCATTATTTTTCTTAAAAAATTTGCATACCTCTCCAATTTTGAGTAACTTTGAACCCTAAAAACAAACAACGATAACGAGACATGGAAATAGAAGGTAAGATAATCCTCGACCTCGGCCTGCAGTCAGGCGTTTCGAAGGCAGGAAACCAGTGGAAGAAGAAGGAATGGGTGCTTGAGACTTTTGGCCAGTATCCACGAAAGGTAAAATTTCACGTATTCGGCGACCGCGTAGATACACTTGATATTCAAGTAGGCAATTCTTACACGCTTTCAGTTGACCTGGAAAGCCGTGAATTCAATGAAAGATGGTATACAGACGTAAACTGCTACGCAGCGCGTCCCTACGTGCCCGGCGGCATGCAGGGTGGTTATCCCCAGCAAGGCGGCTACCCACAGCAGGGTTATCCNCAGCAGGGTGGCTATCCNCANCAGCAACCTTANGCNCCCCAGCAGCCCTANGGNCAGCCGCANCCTTANGCTCCNCANCAGCCANTGGCNCCTCAGCAGCCAGTAGCCCCCTTCGGAGGCGATGCCTTCCCACCGGCGCCGACACCCGGCGGCGGCTTTGACAACGCCGACTCCACCGACGACCTCCCCTTCTAAAAATATTGGCTTCACCCTACACAGGGCTAAAGCCTCATTTTTTTCTTTGCAATATAAAACGACATAAAAAAGGCGAAAAAATAGGTTTTTTCGCCTTTTTTTTGTAACTTTGGGTCGATAATGCAGTCTATGACTTTATAGGGAAATTCAATAAGTGAGCAAAAAGTTCGTTTATTATAATGACCCTATGCTTAAAATCGTATTAAACGACAAAAACAACTAAAAACGATATGATTAAGAAACTTTTACTTTCTGCCTCCATTCTGGCAGCCGCCCTCTCAGCTGACGCGGCCCTCCCGCAGGTGCAGCTCCGAGACATGCACGGAAACTCAGTAGACACCTCNACNCTNAGCAANGANGGCAAACCNTTCGTGATTGACTTCTGGGCCACNTGGTGCAAACCCTGCGTACGTGAGCTCAAGGCCATCGCTGACGTCTACGACGAATGGGTGGAAGAGACCGGAGTGAAAATCTACGCTGTAAGCCTTGACGAGGCTCAGAACGAGCAACGCGTGAAACCCTTTGTGGAAAACAAAGGATGGGAGTATGAAGTGCTTCTCGACCCCAACGGCGACTTCAAGCGTCAGCTCGGAGTGAGCGATCCTCCACACGTATTCGTAGTAGACGGGGAAGGCAATATCGTCTGGAACCACCAGGGCTACGTAGACGGCGCCGAGGAAGAAATCATCGAGGCCGTGAAGAAAGCAATGAAATAAGAGCTCTCCCGATTCCATCAGGCATAGAAAACTAACCGAAAACAATGAAAAGAATATTCATTCCTTTCTGCGCCCTAATGCTCGGGGCTCCGGCAGCTTTGGCCGCCAACGACCTCGAGACAGCCGCGGAGAACGGGGAGCAATATACCGACACATATACAGAAGGAGCTACCCGACTGCCTAATACATACTCGGAGGGAGAAACCAAACTCCCTTCGACCTTCACCCCTACCCCCAATGAGGGAAAGAGCGACTCATGGTGGAGCAAAATCCGAGCCACCGGGTCTATACAGTCGGAATTCCACATCCCATTCAACTTCAGGGGGGAAAAGACTCGCCAAGAAGGCAAAGATGTACTCAACAACACCTACTTCGATTTCACATTAAACGCCCCCTACCTTTCGGTAGGAGCCAGATTCCAGTGGGCTAAATGGCCGCTTCCCGGCTACGAAAAAGGTTTTGGAGGCTGGGGCGTCCCCTATATCTGGGCAACGGGCGGCTACAAATGCTGGCAGGCCACTGTCGGCGACTTCTACGAGCAGTTTGGCTCTGGCCTTATCCTGCGCATTTATCAAGAGCGCTCGCTTGGCGTAGACAATGCCATCCGCGGCGCAAGAATAAAGGTCAACCCCGCTCCTGGCGTCAGACTGACGGCACTCGGCGGAAAGCAACGTTGCTACTGGGAGTGGAACGCCTCCTGGCTTTGGGGCGCCGATGCAGAATGGAGCCTCAACGAGACTTTCAAGGATAAATTCAAAAGAAACACCGGTATCACTCTCGGAGTCTCTTACGTAGGAAAGCACGATAAGGATGAGCAGATAAAGGTGACTCCTTCCGGAAGCCTTGTGCCCGACCCTACCCCAGGCTACAATTACTATCTCAACTTCCCGAAGACCATCGCGGCCTTCGACGGAAGAGTTAAAGTCAGGGCCAACGACTTCAACTTCCTCTTGGAATACGCAACGAAGAACAATGACCCGAACTCGCTCAATAACTTCACTTACCGTCGCGGACAGGCTGTCTTGCTCTCAGGCACATATTCAAAAAGTGGTTTCTCAGCCCTTCTGCAGGCCAAGAGAAGCGATAATATGGATTTCCGCTCAAAGAGAGTCATTGATATGGACTACAAGCTCACATCGACAGTGAACCATCTACCGGCTTTCACATTGACGCAGACTTTCGCGTTGGCTGCCATGTATCCATATGCGACACAAGCGGATGGAGAATGGGCTTTCCAAGCTGACCTGCGCTACCTCTTCAAGAAGAAGACTCCGCTCGGAGGAAAGTATGGCACAAACGTGCGCCTCAGCGCAAGCTATATCTCCGGTCTTGACCATTTCAAACCCGCAGGCGCCACCTCAGACAACCGAGAACCTGGCACAAACCAATATGGCTCTCCCTTCTGGAAGATAGGTTCTCTCTATTATGCCGACTTGAACTTCGAGCTCAACAAGAAGCTCTCGCGCAAGTATCAGATGACACTCTTCTATATGTTCCAGAAATACAACCAGACCATCGTGGAAGGTCACGGAGGAATGGTCACAAGCAATATCTTTGTCTATGAGGGACAGTGGAAGATGGCGAAGAAGAGCCAGTTGCGTTTCGAGGCACAGTATCTCAACACGAAACAGGACAAGGGAGACTGGATTGCCGGATTGGCAGAGGTGTCATTCGCTCCTCACTGGATGATAACCTTAACTGACACTTGGAACAGCACTCACAACGACAACTATTATTCTGTATTGGTGACCTATAATCTCAAGGCCAACCGCTTCACTTTCGGCTATGGACGAACGAGAGATGGCTGGAACTGCTCAGGCGGTGTCTGCCGTTATGAACCAGNNACCNAGGGATTCAATCTATCATATAACTATACTTTCTAANNAAAGCATCTCATCTTACTATNGNACTTCTCNTCCTCTCGGGNTTTGTNNGCGCATGCGACAATGTCNACGAGGATGACCGCTACATAAAGGTGGAGAAGCCGGTGATCGACAACCCGCGCAATCTCCTGATTATGGAATTCACGGGCAACACTTGTCTCAACTGCCCGACGGGCGCTGCCANAGTGGAGCAGATCAAAGACGACGAGGCTCCGGGGAGAGTGATTTCGGTAGGCCTACATCCATATGGAAGCCATTTCACCGAGCCTGTGGGCAGCATCCACACGCCCTCCCATCGGCAGGACCTGCGCAGCCAGGCTGCCACTGCCCTCTTCGACTATTACCAACCGAGCGGTTTCCCGGCTGCAGTCTTCAACGGACTTAAATCATCGATGTCAGGCTCTACAGCCGACTGGATTCAGAGAGCATCCGAGGCACTGACCTCAATGACCTACGTCAATATCTCCGCTACTCCGACTTATGACGCAGAGAACCGACAGCTGACAGTGGACTACGANGTGGANTTTCTCGACTATCGTNANGAAGAAACTCAACGTGACAGTGTGGATTGTGGAAAACCATATCATGGGCACTCAGACGATGCCAAACGGCAAACCCGACTTCAACTATGAGCACAACCACGTGCTCCGCGCATCGCTCAATGGCGACTGGGGAGAGACTATCGGCGAGTCATTTGCGGAGGGAGATAAAGTTTCCGGCACTGCTTCCATGACCCTCGACGAAGAGTGGGTGGCTGAAAACTGCGATATTGTGGTCTATGTCTACAGCGACGACAACAAGGAAGTGGAGCAGGCGATTTCCTTAGGAATTGAGANTTGAGAATTGAGAATTGAGANTTTTATCTTAGATTAGATATGAAAAGACTGACAATCTCGATAATTGCTGCAGTTTATGCTATGATTCTTTCAGTGGCATGTTTTGCCGCTGACGCAGTCAAATGGGACATCAAACTCGTAGGCGACGGGACAGACTCCCCTAAGGTGGTGGCTACGGCTACCATCGAACCGGGCTATCATCTCTATGCTATCGACAATCCCGCAGGCGGCTCCAATCCACTTGTGTTTTATTTCGACACAAAGGGGTGCGAGACTGTAGGCACCCCGACTGCCGACCATCCCTACACAAAGGAATTTGACGACACTTTTGAAGTAGACCAGCATTTCTATTCCAACAAGGTGACTTTCACACAGAAGCTGAAACCGACCGCAGCCAACTATTCGGTGGACGTGGAGATTAAGGGACAGGCATGCAATGACACAGGTTGCACCCAGGTCTACGGAGGGAAAGCTCTCTCAGGGAAAGCTCCGGCTACCGCCGAGACCCCTGCCGCAGTGGCAGACCTTCCGGCCCCACTCGCTGGTGAGGAAGCCACTACTGAAGAGAAAGCTGAGGCTATCGCAGAGGCTGTGGACTCGCTGCATCAGGCCGATGGACCGCTCGTTCCCGGCGTGTTGACCCAGGGAGACGTGACAAAAGAAGGATGGTGGACAAACGTGGAGGCTGAGCTCCGCGCTTTCGAGACTGACGCTCCGGAAGCCACCAGCAGCCTTATCTACATCTTCATCGCTGGTTTTCTCGGAGGACTTATCGCCCTTGTGACACCCTGCGTATGGCCGATGATACCGATGACCGTATCCTTCTTCCTCAAGCAAAACAAGAAGAGCCGCAAGAAGGCTATCGGAGCTGCTGCCACCTATGGAGGCTCTATCATCGTGATATATGTGGTGCTCGGACTTGCCGTGACCATCATTTTCGGAGCCTCTGCCCTCAACAATCTGGCTACGAACGCTATTTTCAACATCATATTCTTCCTTCTTTTGGTGGTATTCGCCATCTCCTTCATGGGAGGATTTGAGTTGACACTCCCTGCGAGCTGGACCAACAAGATGGACTCCAAGGTGGACACCACCACAGGTATGCTCTCCATCTTCTTCATGGCCTTCACCCTTGTGCTGGTATCTTTCAGCTGCACCGGCCCTATCATCGGCACCCTGCTCGTGGANGCNGCNTCNACAAGCAACTTCGTNTCNCCNGCNGTNGGNATGTTNGGNTTNNCNCTTGCNCTNGCCCTNCCNTTCACTCTCTTCGCAATGTTCCCGACNATGCTCAACAGCATGCCNAAGAGNGGNGGNTGGATGAANACNGTGAANGTNGTGCTCGGNTTNCTTGAACTNGCNCTTGCNCTNAAGTTCCTNTCNGTNGCNGACCTCGCCTANGGNTGGAGAATNCTCGANCGNGANGTNTTNGTAAGCCTCTGGATAGTAATCTNCGCACTCCTTGGCGTCTATCTTCTTGGCAAGATTACCTTNNCGCNTGACGACAAGGNGGAGAAAACAGGAGTGACGCGTTTTATGCTTGCCTGCATCTCCTTTGCCTTTGCCATCTATATGCTTCCAGGTCTCTGGGGTGCACCTTTGAAGGCCATAAGTGCTTTCGCGCCGCCGACTTACACACAGGATTTCTCTCTCTATGAGGGAGATGTGCATGCCGTGGTAGACGATTATGAGGAGGGTATGGAACTCGGCCGCAAACTCGGAAAACCCGTGATGCTTGACTTCTCAGGCTATGGCTGTGTCAACTGCCGCAAGATGGAAGCCGCCGTATGGACAGACCCCGAAATCAAGGCTACCATAGACAATGACTACGTGCTCGTGACACTGATGGTAGATGAGAAGAAAGCTCTTCCTGAGCCTATCAAGGTGACTGAGAAAGACGGCACGCAACGCACCCTGCGCACATACGGCGACAAGTGGAGCTACCTGCAGCGTTCGAAGTTTGGAGCCAATGCACAGCCCTTCCACGTTTTGGTAGACAATGACGGCAATCCGCTTGCACCGGCATTTGTATATGAGGAAGATATACCCGGCTATAAGCGATTTCTCAAGCAGGGACTTGATAACTATAACAAGAAATGACAAATTATAAATTATGAATGATAAATTAAGGAATGCAATTTCATTCATGACAATATTGATGGGAACGGCTTGCGCATGTGCGCAGGCCGTTTCCTTAGACACGCCCAGCGCAGCCCCGACCTACAACAGATACTTAGAGTTGGCCGATTCGGCACGCTATTATATATCAAAGGAGAACTGGAGCGAAGCGGCGCGTTGCACCCGCGATGCTCTGAGGCTTGAACCGGCAAATCCCGGCAATCCGATGCTCTTCAGCAATCTCGGTCTGGCAGCCGGAATGGAGGGAAAGATAGGAGAGGCAATGCAATGCTTTGAAATAGCCCTCTCACGCGCTCCTAAGAGTGTTCCGGTGCTGACGTCCAAGGCGAAGATACAAATCAAGGCTGTCGATACTGAAGGAGCGATGGAAACTCTTGACACCATCCTCGACATCGACAGCGTCTCGGAATGGCCTTTGCAGACACGCGGACTCCTACGCATGAGAAAGGAAGACTATAAAGGGGCGTTCGAGGACTTCAAAGCGCTCACCAAGGCTTTCCCGAAGAATTCCTGGGGACCGGGCGGTATGGCCAAGTGCATGGAGATACAGGGATATCTCTCTGAGGCTGCCGGTTACTATTCGGATGCCATCAGCCGCACAAAGCCAGGGGATGACGATAGGGTCGAGTTTCAGTTGGGACTGATCGAAAACCTTGGACACACGGGAAAACTTTCAGAAGCCCTTGCCATAGCGAAGGGTGCAATTGAGGAGCAACCACACGACGGACGCCTCTATCTTCTGAGGGGATGGATCAAGAAACTACTACTTATCTACAGGGAGGCAGAAGCAGACAAAAAACTCGCTCTTGATTACGGCGTTGATTACCAAACCGTTGAGCGTTTTTTCCCCGAAAAACGATAAAAAAGATATCTACACACTGCCGAAAAGATATTGACAATTCTTTCCGACGTCGGATTTTTTTATTAACTTTGCATTCGCAAACAGGAGGCAACTGCTATGCAATTGCAAACCTCGAGCATTAACCCGACTATTCACAACAGAGACAACGATGGACATACTTCCTCTACATATCGAATATCTGCTTACACGCCATGACTGCGTCATAGTGCCACACATCGGAGCGTTCATTGCGACCGAGAGGGAAGCTTATATCGATTTCGAGAGCGGGTTGATTTGTCCGCGTCGCCGTGAGATCAGCTTCAACAGCAGTGTGGTGACCGACGACGGTCTTCTCTCCCACTCCATCGCTCGCCGCGAGGGTCTCCCCTATGAGGAAGCAAGACGCATGGTCACTCACCTCGCAGAGAGGATGATGGAAGATCTCCGCCGTGAGGGTGAAGTGTCGGTGGGAATGACCGGAAAACTCGTCATCGACGATGAGGGTCTGATAAGTTTCCATCCACGACGTTCGGCAATAGTTTCCGACATCTTTGAGGATGTGAAGCTGACTCAGCGAGTAGCTTCTGCAGTTGAAAAGGTTGAGGAGACAGTCGAAGTGCCTGTGGTAGGAATGCCGGAGGATGAAGAGGATGGCATGCGGACTATCCGGGTGAAGGCCGACAGATACGTCTTCACGGTCAGCAAGCGTGCAGTGCATGCAGCAGCCATGATCGTGGCAATTCTTACGATTGGCCTCTCCCTGCTTCTTCCCATCAATCATGACAACGAGCAGAAGGCTTCTGTGATATCCATAGAGGAGTTTTTCCGTCCTGCTGTCGATGCTGAGACCGTCAAGGAGAAGGAGGCGGACACAGCGCTGCAAAACGACTCAATAGCCGATGCAGAGCTTTCCATAGACCGATAAAATTGAGGAAGAGTCCTCAAAAATAAAGGAATTTCAAAAAAAGTTGCTGAAATATTTGCACAGTTCAAAAAAAAGCAGTAACTTTGCATCGCAAAAACGGGGGACACCCCTCCAACAATGCGAAAATAGCTCAGTTGGTAGAGCACGACCTTGCCAAGGTCGGGGTCGCGGGTTCGAGTCCCGTTTTTCGCTCCAAGCTTCGGCTTAACCCTGTCCGGATGGCGGAATTGG
>WFLX010133505.1_pt1 | contig 17494 bp, 13 predicted proteins | sample 4967041 | NCBI WGS metagenome assembly WFLX01 (sample SAMN12857096, study PRJNA449069) | gut metagenome | isolation source: stool from male and female vole | host: Microtus ochrogaster | place: USA:Florida | collected 2017 | reverse complement strand
GTTGTTTGTTGTATAAATGTAGTAACTTAGCAAATTAATTTACAACTCTCATCGGAATGAAATTTTTGAAAGGAAAATACGTCGCTCTTGCAATTGTTGCGGCGGCAGCAATATCAAGCATCGCAGCCACTCGAAGCAATAAGGGGGAGATCACCCGCAATCTTGACATTTTCAATGCGCTATACAAGGAATTGCAGACCAACTATGTCGATTCCATCAGCGCCGAAAAATCAATAAACACCGCAATTGCGGCGATGTTGCACGACATCGACCCTTACACTGAATACTATTCTTCAGCCAACCAGGAGGACATCGCGCTGATGACATCGGGCGAATATGCCGGAATCGGCGCCATCATAATGGAGAAACCCGGACAAGGCGTTTTCATTTCCGAGCCTTATTTCGGCAGTCCCTCCCAGCGCGCAGGATTAAAGCCCGGAGACCTCATCATGATGATCGACAACGACACCGTCACCTCGTGGCACAGCGACCAGGTAAAAGGCAAGCTCACCGGACAAGCGGGCACACCGCTAAAAGTGCAAGTGAAGCGTCCCTACGCAGCCGATTCAATAATCACAGTCGACATAATCCGTGAAAAAATCCAGATTCCAACCATCCCCTATTATGGAGTGGTCAAGGACAACATCGGCTACATCGACCTGTCGTCATTCACCGATAAATCAGGCACCGAGGTGCGCAACGCGCTTCTCGAACTGAAAAAGGATCCTCGCGTGAAATCAATAGTTCTCGACCTTCGCGGCAACACGGGCGGACTTCTTGAAGAGGCTGTGAAAATTGTGGGACTGTTCGTGCCCAAGAACACCGAGGTGTTGCGCACTCGCGGCAAGGGAGTGATGAATGAAAAGATCTACAAAACTACAGCCGCTCCGATCGACACCGAAATACCGCTTGTGGTGCTTACCGACGGCAATACAGCCTCGGCGAGCGAGATTACCGCCGGAGCGTTGCAGGATCTTGACCGCGCGGTCATTGTAGGAAGCCGCTCATTCGGAAAAGGGTTGGTGCAGACGACCCGTCCTCTCCCCTACGACGGCATTCTCAAAGTGACAATCGCCAAATACTATATTCCAAGCGGGCGTCTCATCCAGGCAATCGACTACAGCCACCGCAACCCCGACGGATCGGTGGCGCGCATTCCCGACTCTCTCACCAATGTTTTCAAGACGAAACATGGACGTGAGGTGCGCGACGGTGGCGGCATCACCCCCGACGTGAAAGTGGAATATCCCGAAATAAACCGATTGACCTACAATATCATTGTCGACCACTGGGCATTCGACTATGCGACAAAATTTGCCGCCGAGCATCCAGAGATCGCCCCTGCCGACAAGTTCGTATTGACCGATTCAATCTTTGAGGATTTCAAGGCTTACATCGACCCTGAAAAATTCAACTACGACAAAGTGTGCGAACAGATGCTATCCTCGCTGAAAAAAACGGCTGAAGTCGAAGGCTACATGAATGACTCCATCAAGAATCAATTCTCAATCCTTGAAGGAATGCTCAAGCACAATCTGAATCATGACCTCGACAACAACCGCCAGGCTATCGAAGAGATTCTTGCGGGAGAAATCATAAAACGCTACTATTATCAGGAGGGGCAGGTAATCGAATCGCTCAAGCGCGACGAAACTCTCGACTCGGCAGCCGTAATCCTCAACGACCCCAACCGATATAAAGCCCTGCTTTCAGCTCCCGNTTCTAAATCGACTAAGAAATAATGGATATAGAGCAACTTTGCGACATCCTGTTCAACAAGACACGCCGACGGGCAGTGAAGTCACTTCTTGACGACAACACCGTGAGGCGTGTCACCTTTTACGGGCTCGCAGGATCGTCGGCATCAATGCTGATGGCTTCGGTAGCCGACAGCGAGATGCCGGCACTCGTAATCGGCGATTCGCTTGACGATGCCGGCTATTTGTATCATGACCTGTCAAGGGTGCTCGGCGAGAACGCCGTATTGATGCTCCCGTCGGGCTATCGGCGCGCCATCAAATACGGACAGGCTGATCCTCCCTCGCAAATCATGCGCACCGAAGCGCTGAACCGATGGATGAATGACCCCAACCTCAAATATGTGGTCACCTATCCCGAAGCGCTNGCCGAGAAAGTCGCCTCCCGCGATTCAATNGACCGNCNCACCCTGAGATTGACNGCCGGCAAAACCGCCGATTTGACCGAGACGCAGAAATGGCTCCGCGCNAACGGCTTCAAAGAGGTCGACTATGTNTATGAACCGGGGCATTTCGCAGTNCGNGGNTCNATNCTCGACATATTCGGNTATAGCAACGANCANCCTTTCCGAATCGACTTCTTCGGCGACGAAATCGACAGCATACGCCAGTTCAACATCGAGACCCAGTTGTCGGAAAAGAAGATGGAGAGCGTCGCCATCACTGCCGATGTGACCTCAGAGGGTGCCTCGTCATTCCTCGATTATGTGCCCGACGATATGCCTGTGTGGATTCGCGACGCCGCTTACACCGTCGATCGGGTTAAAGCCATCGCCGCCGACACTATCAGCGAAAACGCNGTGATGGCTGANGACTANGATTCNAANGCAATGTCCAATCTGGTCGANCCCGANAATTTTGCGAATCGGCTTGACAAATGCCGTCAAATCCATTTCACCTCCGCCCTCGAGAAAGGGACGAGAGAGGGACGTTCCATAGGTTTTGACTGCACGCCCCAAGGCATCTTCCACAAAAATTTCGATTTAATAAGCGCCACATTTTCAAAATACATCGCTGACGGATATATCATCTACATCCTCAGCGACTCTGAAAAGCAGATAGAGCGCATCAGGGCAATATTCGCCGACCGGGGCGACAACCTGCCGTTCACTCCGGTAATATCCACGGTGCATGAAGGCTTTGCCGACAACACAGTGAAAGCTTGCGTGTTCACCGATCACCAGATTTTCGACCGCTTCCACAAGTACAATCTCAAAAGCGACAGTGCGCGTTCAGGGAAACTCGCACTGTCGCTAAAAGAACTCGGACAAATCGAGCCCGGCGATTACGTGGTTCACATTGACCATGGNGTGGGACGATTCGGAGGGCTGATAAGNACCGACGTAAATGGACGAAAACAGGAGATGATCAAATTGATCTATTCAAATGACGACATCCTGCTGGTCAGCGTCCACTCCCTCCACAAACTTGCCAAATACCGAGGGAAGGAGGGAGTCGAGCCGCGCATCAACCGTCTCGGGTCGGGAAACTGGGGCAAACTGAAAGAAAAGACCAAGTCCAAACTCAAGGACATAGCCCGCGACCTCATTAAACTCTATGCCGCAAGAAAAGATGAAAAAGGCTTCGCCTACTCTCCCGACAGTTATCTTCAGCAAGAGCTTGAAGCCTCATTCATCTACGAGGACACCCCCGATCAGCTCACTGCCACTCAAGCCGTCAAGGCTGACATGGAATCACCCCGACCCATGGACCGCCTGATATGCGGCGACGTGGGTTTCGGAAAAACTGAAATCGCAATAAGAGCGGCGTTCAAAGCCGCCACCGACGGGAAACAAACAGCGGTGCTCGTACCCACAACCGTCCTCGCCTATCAACATTTCAACACTTTCTCCAACCGCNTNAANGATTTNCCGGNAAAAATCGATTACATCTCCAGGNCGCNCTCGNCGAAANAGGTNNNGANAATCCTTNCCGAACTTNCCGNAGGAAAAATCGACATTCTCATCGGAACGCACAAACTAATCGGCAAAGATGTCAAATTCAAAGATCTCGGACTGCTGATTGTCGACGAAGAGCAGAAATTCGGAGTGGCGGTAAAGGAAAAATTAAAACAACTGAAAGTCAATGTCGACACCCTGACAATGTCGGCAACCCCTATTCCGCGCACATTGCAATTCTCGCTGATGGGCGCGCGCGACCTNTCGGCGATCACTACCCCGCCCGCCAACAGATATCCGATCGTGACACANGTCACCTCGCTCAATGACGACATCATCACNGAGGCGGTCAACTTTGAAATGTCGCGCAACGGACAGATATTNATCATCAACCCGCGCATCGAAGGGCTCTATGATCTTGAAGCCATGATTCACCGGCTCGTTCCTGACGCAAGAACCATCGTGGCTCACGGGCAAATGCCTCCTGAAAAATTGGAGAAAGCGATACTCGACTTCTCCAACCACGACTATGACGTGCTGCTTGCCACCACCATAATNGAATCGGGAATCGACATGCCCAATGTCAACACGATTGTCGTCAATAACGCCCAGAACTTCGGGCTCAGCGAGCTTCACCAGCTCAGAGGACGCGTGGGGCGCAGTTCACGCAAAGCGTTCTGCTACCTGCTCGTGCCTGCCGGCTCGCCGTTGACACCCGTAGCTCGCCGACGTTTACAGGCAATTGAAAGTTTCAGCGAGCTTGGCAGCGGCATCCACATCGCCATGCAGGATCTTGACATACGAGGAGCTGGCAATCTTCTTGGAGCCGAACAATCGGGATTCATCGCCGATCTCGGCTATGAAACCTATCAGCGAATCCTCAAGGAAGCGGTGATTGAACTCAAGACTGAAGAGTTTGCCGATGCATTAAAGTCGGACAACGACGACTCCGGTCAAAACGAAGAGGAATTTGTAGCCGACTGCGCGGTTGAGAGCGACATGGAACTCCTCCTGCCGCCCTACTATGTTCCCCAGGAAAGCGAGCGCATAAGCCTTTATAAAGAGCTCGACGGAATCGAGCGCGAACTCGACTTGCAGAAATTCAAGATGCAGCTTGAAGACCGTTTCGGAAAAATTCCCGACGTGACTCTTGAACTGCTCCGCATCCCCCGCCTCCGTTATCTCGCCCGGCGTCTCGGAATAGAGAAAATAGGCTTAAAGCAGTCCAACATGTATCTCTATTTCGTCGACGACAGCAACAAGGCTTACTACCAGTCGCCTATGTTTGGCAGGCTTCTCAACTATCTCCAAAGCAATCCGCGCAGATGCCGCATAAGAGAGAAAAACGGGCGTCGCAGTTTTGCCATCTCCAATGTACCCACCGTAGAAGAAGCAGTTTCAATTCTACAGGAAATTCTCTCACTTAACGCTATCTGATATCATGACCGTCAACGAAGTTTCAGCGCGTGAATATGCCAACCTCTTTTCGGGGAAGTCAATCTACAACACGTCGGCGTTCAACACCCTGAACGCCCATAAATGTGACAGCGTGCATTTCCTNGTTTTCCGTGACAGCAAAGCTCGACTCGGACTGATTCTCGGAGAAAAAGGCTCGGAGCTGCTCAGTCCGTTCTCGGCGCCGTTCGGAGGATTTTCCACGATAAAGCGTCAATCGGTCGCTGTCTACATCGACGCTATCGAGACTTTGAAACGACATGTCGCCGGAAGAAAAACCATCATTACTCTCCCGCCCTATTTCTACGATGCCGACAACANNGCCAAAACCGCCTNCGCCTTGAANAGNGCCGGCGCNGAAGTGAGGGAAGTCATGAACTATCATTTCAACACCGCCGAATATGGCAGAGCGGAAGATGCCCTGTCGCCCGATCAAAAGCGCAATTATAAAATAGCTCTTGCTGAAGGCTTCGTTTTTCAACACCTCGCTGCCGGCACTCCTGCCGACATCACGCGCGTATATGACGTAATAAAACGGAATCGCGAGGAGAAAGGCTATTATCTGGCAATGACTCTTGACGACGTTTTAGCTACCATAAAGATTGTTCCTGCCGATCTCTTTGTAGTCCAACACAACGGGCTTGACGTAGCTTCAGCGCTTGTTTACCGAGTGAACGGCCAGGTAGCTCAGGTGATCTATTGGGGAGACCTCTCCGACTATGCCGGCAAACATCCAATGATTATCCTGACTACCGGGATATTCAACTATTATAAAAATGCCGGACTCGCAATTGTCGATGCAGGTCCGGCAGGTAATTTCGAAGAACTCAATCCCGGGCTATGCGCCTTCAAAGAACATATAGGCTGCACGGCTTCGGTAAAGAGTCAATATATCATCACAACATAAGCTGATAGATTTTCTTAGTGTCTTCGCTTGACAGTTTCACATAGCCGCCTATCAGGGCTCCCTTGTGCAGATGCAGATTTGCCACAAGCTCATCAATATCGGCATTCTCGATTCCAAGCTCAGCCATGGTTACAGGCATCCCTATGCTGCTGAAAAATTCTTTCAAGCGCTTGACACCTCTAAGCGCCAAGTCGAGGTCCGATTCACCGTCAGTTCTCTTAACACCGAGAACACGCCGGGCAAGCTGCACCCCTTTCTGAGGATTNANGCCAGCCACGTAGGTCATCCAAGCCGGAACCGCAACGGCGAGTCCCGCACCGTGAGCCACGTCGTAGATGGCGCTCAGCTCATGCTCCATGAAGTGAGACGCCCAATCCTCCACTCGACCCGTGCCGCACACTCCATTATGGGCAAGCGTTCCGCTCCACATTATATTGGCGCGCGCCTCGTAGTCGTCAGGCTTCTTCATCACTTTCGGAGCCTCCTCCATTATCGCCATGAGCACACCCTCCGAAACCCGATCGGTTATCTCGCAATCAGGAGTGGTTGAGAAATAGCGCTCAAANATGTGAGCCATCATGTCCACGATACCGCAAGCAGTCTGATAAGGCGGCAAAGTGAATGTAAGTTCAGGATTCATAACAGCAAATTTCGGACGCAGCGCCGCCTCAGTGCGAAGGCTCAGTTTCACCAATCCGTCAATTTTAGTAATGACGGAATTTCCCGANCCCTCGCTGCCGGCNGCGGGGATTGTGAGCACAACTCCCACAGGNAGCGCCTTCTCCACAATCTTCTTGCCGCAATAGAAATCCCAGAAGTCACCTTCATAAGGCACNCCGCAGGCAATAGCCTTAGCCGTATCGATAACCGACCCGCCGCCTACTGCGAGGATAAAGTCAATGCCCTCGTTGCGGACAAGNTCAATCCCCTCATAAACGCGGTCATCAGTGGGATTGGGTTTTATTCCCGATAATTCAACGTAATGCAGCCCCTGAGCGTCAAGAGCATTCTTCACTCTATCAAGCAATCCGCTGCGCACTACCGAGCCGCCACCATATACGAGCAGCAACTTCTTTCCGGAAAATTCCTTAACAAGTTCGCCTGTGCGGCTTTCAGTATCCTTGCCGAAAACAAATTTTGTCGGCGTCCAAAAAGTGAAATTATTCATTGCACTGAAATATTAACGACGTCCGCCTTTCTGTTTTTTCTGCTGCTCGCGAAGCATTGCCTGCTGTTGACGCTGAGCCTCCTCAAGACGAGCCATGAAGCCTGATTTCTTCTTGGGNTTCTTAGCAGCCTCACGCATTTTCGCGCGCATCTTCTCTTCATCCACAACATGACGGAAAATATAGGTCTGGATGATTGTGATGAGAAGTGACAGGAAGTAGTAATAGGACAATCCAGCCGCATAGTTGTTGAAGAACACGAGGAACATCAGAGGCATAAGATACATCATCCACTTCATGCCGGGCATTGTGTTTCCACCCGGCTGATTAGCCATTGTTATCTTTGTGTACATAATATTCGTAACCGTCATCAACAAGCAGAAGAGCGACAAGTGGTTGCCGAAATAATCGCTTACNAGAGGNATATGAGCCGACCACGACAGAATAGCGTCGGGNGCCGACAAATCCTTAACCCACAAGAAATGCTCCCCNCGGAGTTCGATACATGACGGGAAGAAGGTGAACATCGCAATAAGCACCGGCATCTGAAGCAACATCGGCAAGCATCCCGCCATGGGGTTGGCTCCGGCTTTCGAATANNGCTCCATAGTCTTCTGCTGACGGGTCATCGCATTCTCCTGTCCGGGATATTTTTCATTTATCTCCTTTATTTCAGGAGCGAGCAAGCGCATCTTCGCCTGCGACATGTAGCTCTTGTAGGTGAACGGGAACAGAATCAACTTAATGAAAATCGTAAGGAACAGAATGATGATTCCATAATTAGTGAACCAGTGTCCGAGAATGTCAAATACAGGAATCACAATCCATGTGTTGATCCAGCGGAACAAGGTCCATCCAAGCGGTATAAGGCGGGTCATGTTGAGATTCTCGCCGGGCTGGATAGTTTTCTGCAAATCTGAAAGGAGCGGATAAAGGTTGGGACCGATATAGAGATCGAATGATGCCGGATTGGCGCTCTGGGCGCTATAATCGATCGTAGCCACGGTCTCCATATCCTTCAGGTATGCCGGTTCAGTCTTTGACAGAATCTTTGAAGTAAACTCGGCGGTAGTAAACGAGTTCTTTGCGATGAACACTGTTGAGAAGAACTGATTCTTATAACCTATCCACTTTATACGCTCGTTGACTTCCTCATCGTCATTNGATGTTTCCTTAAGGTTCTCAACATCACCGCCGGCATATTTATAGTAGATAGCCGAATTGCGCTCCTCAAACATGCGTCCCTCTTCCTGACGTATCATTTTCTGATTCCAAAGGAAGTCCATCGAAACGACGCTTGACGGAATTATCGACTGCATACCGTTCTGGACGATGTCCATTTTCACCACATAGCTTTCAGGAGCGAGAGTGTAACGGATGCCGAATTCAGTTCCCGAGCCGAGATTGAGCGTCATCAACACCGTGGTGTCGCTTTCCTGCACGGGAGTGAAGTAGAAGTCGCTCGTATTGAATTCACGGTCGACCGATGTGAGGATAAATGAATAAGCGTCATCATCGTTTTCAAAAATCTTCACGTTGCCGCCCTTGTAGCTCTTATATTTCTTCAGCTCGGCACGGGAAATCATGGCGCCTTTTGTCGAAAGGTCAATCGCAAGGAGATCATTTTCGAGTTTAACCGTTTTATCCTCGCCGGTAAGATATTTCGCAAAGCCGCGATACTGGGAAAGATCACGCAAAGCCGCTTTAACATCAGCCACCGCCTGATTCACAACCTTTACCGACTGCGAGCTCATGCCCGGATGGAGAAGGTCGCGGATATCTACTGAAACCGAGTCAACATTTACCGTTCCGGAAACCGAAGAACCGTCGGAAACAAGACTTATGCCTGAATTTTTCAGACTTACCTTTCCTTCCTCGTCAGCGTTGCCATACTCCTTTACGGCAGCGGCAAGCATTGTCATCTCAGCCTGACTCAAAGTGTCGGTCGACGTAGCGAGCGCTTCCGCATCCAACCCCTCGGCTTGCTGCTCGGTAAGTTCTTCTTTAGGCATTTTACTTTCCGGATTCGGTTCGGGCTGATTCAGCCACATGAATCCAAGAATGACAGCTCCCATCAGGAGCAGTCCAAGAATCGTATTTTTATCCATTATTTCTTATTGTTTTTTTCAGTTTGATAGTCAATTGCCGCTTTTATAAAATCAAGGAACAAGGGGCTTGGATTAAGCACGGTCGAGGAGTATTCAGGATGATACTGCGTGCCGATGAACCATCGGTGATCGGGCAACTCCACGACCTCCACAAGCCGGGTTTTCGGGTTTTCGCCTACGCACTTCATTCCGGCATCCTCGAAGCGTTGACGGTAATCGTTGTTAAACTCAAAACGGTGACGGTGACGCTCTCTCACATCGGTAGCGCCATAAGCCTTAGCCGCGCGCGAATCGGAATTCAGGTGACAGTCGTATTCACCAAGACGCATCGTGCCGCCAAGATTCGTGATCGATTTCTGCTCATCCATAAGGTCGATGACATTGTCGGGTGTGGCGTGATCCATCTCGGTGGAATTGGCAAGCGGCAATCCGAGCACATTACGGGCAAACNCGATGNCCATNCACTGCANACCGANACAGATGACCGAAAGTCGGAACATCATGCTCGCGACACCATTTCAGCGCCACAAACTTACCCTCGATTCCTCTCTGTCCGAATCCCGGAGCGATGATAACTCCGTCAAGAGCCGACAACTTCGCATCGACATTCTCTTCGGTCAGCTTCTCGGAGTGGATATAGACGAGTTTCAACTTACGGTCATTGTAAGTAGCGGCTTGGAATAGCGATTCGTTGATCGATTTATAGGCATCCTGCAGTTCCACATATTTTCCCACAAGACCGATAGTAACCGTCTTTTCAGCCTTAGCGATGCGCTCGAGGAATTCGAGCCAGGGCTTCATGTGGGGCTCCCCTTCGATTTCAACACCGGTTTTACGCAACACAATTTCGTCAAGATGCTGCTGGTGCATCTTCACCGGAACCTCATATATGGTGGGGACATCGGGCGACTGGATTACAGCTTCAGGAGAAACATTACAGAACTGAGCTATTTTGCGACGCATCTCGACAGGAATGTCATGCTCTGTCCTCAACACAAGGATATCGGGCTGAATACNCACTTCCTGCAATTGTTTCACAGAGTGCTGCGTAGGTTTTNTCTTCAATTCNTTTGCCGCGNGGATANNAGGAACATAGGTGAGATGAATGCACAGAGCGTTTTGCCCAAGCTCCCATCTCAATTGTCTCACGGCTTCTATGAACGGCAACGATTCAATGTCGCCGACCGTTCCGCCAATCTCGGTTATGACGAAATCGAAATCGCCGGTCGTTCCAAGGTGTTTCACATTCCGCTTTATCTCATCAGTGATGTGAGGCACGATCTGAACCGTCTTTCCGAGATAGTCGCCGCGGCGCTCTTTTTCAATCACATTCTGATATATCCTGCCGGTAGTGATGTTGTTGGCACGGGTCATGCGTGTATTTGTAAAACGCTCGTAATGCCCCAGGTCCAAATCGGTTTCCTGTCCGTCGACAGTCACGTAGCACTCTCCGTGCTCATAGGGGTTCAAAGTTCCGGGATCGATGTTGATATACGGATCAAACTTCTGAATAGTCACCTTGTATCCGCGAGCCTTAAGCAAGCAAGCGAGCGATGATGAAATAATCCCTTTACCAAGAGATGAAACAACACCGCCCGTGACGAATATATACCTTGTTTCCACTGCTAAATCTATTTTTAGATTTTTAAAGTGCAAAGGTAGTAAATTTATTTTACAGAACGCCCCACAATAAAGGCTTTTTTAATAATCTATTATTTAACTATTTTTAACTAAACGGGGGGGGTAAATTGACGCTTTTACTTAACTTTGCAACGTCACATAAATTTAGAGCATCGAGATAATTGTTACCACGATCATAGATTTTTGCACAAAAACTAAACGGTTGGTACAAAAACGCACGACAAACCTTTAATTCCAGCCTTTATCTTAAGGAACCGCGCTCCAAAAGTTTCATGCAAGACTTTTGGAGCGCGGTTTTTAAGGTCTATATAAAAAGAAGAACGGCTGTGTCATGATTGGTACATGGCACAGCCGTTCGTATATGTTGTTTATTATTGGTTCCTACTTGTCCAGTTTATCGGCAAGATTGTGCATCATGTCAGCTCCTGAATCGAGCAAATCCGATACTTTCCCTTTGATTTGGTCAACGATAGGAGCGCTCTTTTCCTGAGCTCCGGCAACAAGATCGGCTGCTTTGTCCTTGAGATTTCCTAAAGTTTCGGCAGCCTGCCCTTTGAGATTATCAATAACGTCTCCCGCCTTAGCTTTAGCCTGGGCAGTATCCGCTTTCAAATTCTCAACTTGTTCCTGCGCCTCTTCTTTAGCCGCCACCGCAGCTTCCTGGGCGCTTACTTTCGCAGCATCTACACTCACTTGTGCCGCAGCTTGTGAAACTTTAGCGGCAAGATTGTTATTGATATCCATAATCTAATCATTTTAATGTTACGANTATAAAACACTNATAAGGAGTTGAAAGTTGAGAATTATTGGCATATTTCTCAATTATTGATTAATTTTGTGACTATGAAACAATCTATACACATTAAAATGTTATGAAATATCTATTAACCGCGCTCCTTGCTTCTTCAATCGCTTTAGGAGCAAATGCCGATGACAAAGTCGTTAACCCCGACAGCACAGGCTTCACATTTACCGACATTAAAGTTGTCACTACCACCCCGGTACGCGACCAGAACAGTTCAGGCACATGCTGGTGCTTCTCAACCACCTCGTTCCTTGAAGAGGACATGATCAAACGCGGCGGAANNCCGGTTNNCCNAAGCGACATNTTTGTTGTGCGTNATTNNTATCTTGACAAAGCACGCAAATACATCCGCATGGACGGTAAAATCAACTTCGCNCAGGGCGGCGCGGCTCATGACGTGCCCTACGTTATCGAAACCTACGGAATTGTTCCCGAAGAAGTTTATCAGGGGCTTAACTATGGCGAGGAAAAGCATGTTCACGGAGAGCTCTCGGCAGTTTTAAAAGCCTATCTTGACGCAGTGCTCCGCGCAGGCGGCAAGCGCATCTCCACCGCATGGGAGGCAGGTTTCAACGGCATTCTCGACGCTTATTTCGGACCGCTCCCCGAAACCTTCACTTTCGAAGGAAAAACCTATACTCCGAAATCCTATGCAGAATCATTAAAACTCAATCCCGAAGATTATATCTCGTTCACTTCNTACACTCACCATCCTTTCTACAAGGCTTTCCCGCTCGAAGTAGCCGACAACTGGCTGTGGGGCTACATGTACAACGTGCCCATGGAAGAAATGAAGGCGGTTGTCGACAACGCGATTGACAACGGCTATCCCGTTGCCTGGGGCGCTGACGTGAGCGAAGGCGGTTTCAAATGGCGCAAAGGTTACGCCGTGATACCGGTAGAAAAAGGAGAGAAGGACCTCACAGGCACCGAGCTTTCACGCTGGGTGAAACTGAGCGACAAGGATCGTGCCGACCAACGCTATAACATCGACGGTCCCGTTGAAGAGATTACCGTCACTCAGGAAATGCGTCAGGAAATGTTTGACCGCAAAGAAACTACCGACGACCACGGAATGGTAATCGNGGNAAAGGCTGTGGATCAGAAAGGCAATAAATACTATAAGGTGCAGAATTCATGGGACACCAATCAAGNATATGACGGATACATCTATGNTTCCGAGCCCTACTNCNTGGCAAAGACTCNCGACATTATGGTCAACAAAAACGCAGTCCCCGCCGACGTAGCTAAAAAAATCAAGTAATCAATCCCTTGCTTAATGACACTTAATGCCTACAATCAACGCACAGCCTTGTTGCTCGGCGAGCAAGCAATTGACTCGCTCAGCAATGCTCACGTGCTGATTGTAGGCGTTGGAGGTGTCGGCGCCTACGCCGTTGAAATGACAGCCCGCTCAGGAGTGGGCAAAATCACGATTATTGACGGCGACGACGTAGCTCCATCCAATATCAACCGACAGCTCCCGGCGCTTATCTCGACAATCGGCAAGCCGAAAGCGGAGGTAATGAAGCAACGGATTCTCGATATAAACCCCGACTGCAAAGTGTCGGCAATAACCGGGTTCATCGGCAAAGACGACGTGGAAACTTATCTCACTCCACGCCCCGATTTTGTTATAGACGCAATAGATTCAATTTCGCCCAAAGTGGCTCTGCTTGAATATTGCTACCGCAACAAAATAAAAGTGATATCGTCGATGGGCGCAGGAGGAAGGGTGGACCCCACTAAAGTAAGGTATGCCGACATTTCAGAAACATTTCACGACGGGCTCGCTCGCGAAGTGAGGAAACGGCTGAAAAAGGCAGGAATTTCATCGGGAATAAAAACAGTTTTTTCAACTGAACAACCGCGCCGAAGCGCTTTGACAATGACCGATGAAATCGCATTCAAAGTATCGTCGTTCGGCACCGTCGCATGGCTCCCCTCGCTTTTTGGNATCATGCTTGCCGCTTACGCCCTTAACNACATCGNTNNAAAATNATNCAGATNCNCCACATNAACAAGAGCTNTGNTTCTCTNCAAGTTCTTTCGGACATCAATCTTGACATCCGGGATGGCGAAATCATATCCATAGTAGGTCCGAGCGGAGCAGGCAAAACCACCTTACTCCAAATCATAGGCACTCTCGATCTTCCCGACTCAGGCTCCATAATCTACAATGGAGAGGATGTCATAAAACTGAAAGGCTCGAAACTGGCTAAATTCCGAAACGCCAATATAGGTTTCATTTTTCAGTTCCATCAGCTGCTGCCCGNATTTTCGTTGANCGNAAATGTCGCCCTCCCGGCGCTGATAGGAGGAGANNCGCGCNGCAAGGCNTTCAGCCGAGCNGAAGAGCTGATAGCCTATCTCGGACTCACCGACCGCAAGGAACATCGCCCGTCACAACTGTCGGGCGGCGAACGTCAACGCGCCGCCGTGGCAAGAGCGTTGATCAACTCGCCGAGAGTGATTCTTGCCGATGAGCCATCGGGAAGCCTTGACACCCACAATCGAAAAGAGCTGCATAAACTCTTTTTTGACCTGCGCCGGGATATGGGTCACACATTCGTCATCGTCACCCACGATGAATCGCTCGCCGCCGACAGTGACCGCATCATCCACATGCGCGACGGAAAAATAACCGACATTATCAATAATACGCTATGAGACTCACGCAGCTTTTCACATTACTATCTATAATGACAGTCGCCATTTGCTCATGCTCGGACGATGACTACAATGACCGCGCCCTGCTGAGCGAAATAGTAACTGCNACACGCAACACCCCCGACGGGATAGAATTTCAATACCGCCGATATGGNGACTCTCCCCTCATCACACTGACCGCCGACGGGTTCAGCGTGAAAGACGAATTCATCGGAAAGCGGATGCTGCTGCGCTATTACAACNAATCGGAAATCGAGACCTCGCCAAGAAAAATCGANATNGCAGCNCTGTCAGCCATCAACAATGACACCNCCCGCATTGCCGATATCGACACCATCGCATGGAATGCCACGCCAATCTACCTCAACTCGATNTGGCGTTCAGGGCAATATATTAACGTGCATCTGAAAGTGATGTACTCGGCAACGGCAAGATTATTCAATCTCACAGCCGACTCTGCCACAATCGACAGCGACATTCCTCAATTATATATGTGTCACAACACCTTTTCAGCCCCCGACAATTACATGTTCGAGACCTATTCATCTTACGACATATCAAATATATGGAACCGTNCCACCTGTAAAGGGATTGACATCCATGTCAATGATTCCAATTTGAAAACCGACACTTATTCATTCAAAAAACAATAAATTCAACAATATTATGGACAATAACAAGAAACAGGAAATAAAAATCGAGCTCACTCCCGAAGTGGCTCACGGCAATTATGCCAATCTCGCAATGATCGTTCACTCACCCACCGAGTTTTTCATGGACTTCATCGCAATGATGCCCAATATGCCGCAGGCAAAGGTTCAGAGCCGCATAATAATGTCGCCCGAAAATGCCAAGCAACTACTGTTCGCTCTACGTGAAAATATCGAACGCTACGAAAACACCTTCGGCGTAATCGAGCGTAAAACTCCGCGCGGCGCAAACGGCGGCGAAATCAACAATCCGTTCAAAGCATAATAACGTCTCGACTATGATTGAAAACAATCTAACGATATATAACTCCCTGACAAGGCTGAAAGAGCGCTTTGTCCCCATCCNTGAAGGACGGGTGNGNATGTATGTNTGCNGGCCCACCGTATNTGGCGACGNGCACCTGNGGCATGCGCGTCCTGCGATCACCTNCGACGTGCTTTACCGCTACCTCACCCATCTGGGGTATAAAGTGCGCTATGTGCGCAACATCACCGACGTGGGGCATCTCGAGCATGACGCCGACGACGGCGAAGATAAAATCGCAAAAAAGGCAAGGCTTGAGCAACTTGAACCGATGGAAGTGGTGCAGCACTATCTGCTAAGCTACCACAAGTCGATGGAACGGCTCAACGTGTTGCCGCCATCAATAGAGCCTCATGCGTCGGGACACATCATCGAGCAGATTGAATATGTAAAAAAGATTCTCGACAGCGGATATGCCTATGAGAGCGAGGGCTCGGTATATTTCGACGTGCCTAAATATAACCGCGATTTTCATTACGGCAAACTGTCGGGACGCAATATCGACGAGCTGCTTTCAACTACGCGCGAGCTCGACGGACAGCAGGAGAAACGCAATCCCGCCGACTTCGCCCTGTGGAAAAAGGCAGCGCCTGAACACATCATGCACTGGCCTTCGCNCTGGAGNGAAGGATTTCCNGNATGGNATCTCGAATGCTCCACAATGGGAGAAAAATATCTCGGGACAAAATTCGACATCCATGGCGGAGGAATGGACCTGATGTTCCCGCACCACGAATGCGAGATAGCTCAATCAGTGGCTCACAACGGCGAAGAAACGGTCCACTATTGGATGCACAACAACATGATCACCATCGAGGGGAAGAAGATGGGCAAATCCTACGGTAACTTCATCACTCTTGACGAGTTTTTCAACGGCACCCACCCGAAACTTCAGCAGCCCTACTCGCCGATGACAATAAGATTCTTCATTTTGCAAGCGCAATATCGCAGCACGCTCGACTTCTCCAACGAAGCGCTNCAGGCNGCTGAAAAAGCGCTTGACNCGCATGACTGAAGGAGTNAACCGCCTGAATGAGCTGAAACCGTCGGAAAAATCCACAATCGACGTGAGCGACCTGCGNAAGAAATGCTATGAAGCTCTCGACGATGACCTCAANACCCCGATTGTCATCTCGCATCTTTTCGACGCATGCCGCATGATCAACCAGGTGAACGACGGAAACGCCACAGCGACAGCTGAGGATATCGCCGAGTTGAAAGAGGTGTTCAAAATATTCCTGAACGATATTTTGGGAATACGCACCGAATTGCTTGCCGAGGGAAGCTCTGAAACTTCGCTCAAACCATTTGAAGACGCAGTCGCCCTGCTTCTTGAAATGCGAGCTAAGGCTAAAGCAGAAAAAGACTGGACGACGAGCGACCTTATCCGCAACAAGATGGCGGAAATAGGTTTCAACGTCAAGGACACAAAAGACGGCTTCGAATGGAGCCTTAAAAAATAGAATCTCAACGCAACTCAATGATAAGCAGGTCAGCTTGGAAAGGGCATGCGGCAATGCTGCTCGCCAATTTAATATGGGGGTGCATGGCTCCAATTTCCAAGAATGTAATGTTATCAGGTCAAATTTCACCAATCGCCCTCTCCTCAATACGTATTGCCGGAGGGGCGCTGGTGTTTTTGATATTCAGCTATATCCTTCCCGAATCGATCGCGCCTAAGGAAAAAATAGAGAAAGTCGACTATGCGAAAATATTCCTCGCCGGGATATTGATGATCGCATTCAATCAAGGGCTCTATATCACCGGCATCGGGTTCACGTCGCCTGTCGACTCCACCGTGATGTCGACTATGACACCGATTTTCACGATGATTCTCGCGGCGATATTCCTCGGAATGCCGATAACGTGGATGAAAATTGCCGGAATTGTCACTGGACTCGCCGGAGCGATAACCCTAATCCTGGTTTCAAGCCAAGCAACCTATGAAGCAACCAATCCCATGCTTGGCGACTTCATGTGTTTCATTTCCCAGATATGCGCCTCGGTTTATTATGTGTTTTTCAAGGATATAATAAACAAATACGCTCCCTGGACCATAATGAAGTGGATGTT
>WFLX010353142.1_pt1 | contig 17498 bp, 9 predicted proteins | sample 4967041 | NCBI WGS metagenome assembly WFLX01 (sample SAMN12857096, study PRJNA449069) | gut metagenome | isolation source: stool from male and female vole | host: Microtus ochrogaster | place: USA:Florida | collected 2017 | reverse complement strand
GCTGCCTCATTCACGCGATGCGGAGCGCAGCGAGCGAGCCTTTGCGCTCTTTGCTCCCTGCCGAAACGATAAGTGCCAATCGGAATTCCTTTGCGACTTTGCGTGAGACTTCTCAGCGAGCNCTCTGCCCCTNTGCNAGATTAAATTCNATGAGATTANGAGCCACAACCATAGTTTGATTTTAAATCCGAAACTTGAGTAGGAAATATTTATTCATGCAGTTTTCATTTCCAATAGTGTTGTCAGCGAACAGTCATAAAGACAAATGCGTTTTAATTAAATACACGAGATTATTTTTAAAATATATTCATTATGACAGAACTTGAAGCATTACAAAATAGACATTCGGTAAGGAAATATCAAGACCGACCACTCGAAGAGAGCACCGTCAAGGCCCTGCAAGAGGAAATCGCCAAATTAAATCAAGAGGGTAATCTGCATTTTCAGTTGGTCCTCAACGAGAAGAAGGCTTTTAAGGGATTCCTTTCATACGGTTCATTCTCCAATGTGTCAAACTACATTATGGTGGTTGGCAGGAAATCAGACTCTTTGGAATACCGAGCAGGTTATTACGGCGAAAAACTTGTCCTTTTTGCACAAAGCATCGGCTTGAATACCTGTATGGTAGGATTGACCTACAAAAAGGTAGATGGAGCATTTGAAGTCAGCGACGATGAAAAAGTCGTGCTGTGCATTGCAATAGGTTATGGCGAAGCTGATGGATATAGAACCCACAAAATCAAACGCCCTGACCAGGTCAGCAACATAAGTGCAAATTCTCCTGAATGGTTTAAGAAGGGGGTTGAGGCTGCTCTGCTTGCGCCGACGGCAGTCAATCAACAGAAATTCTATTTCGAGTACATCCCGGAAGACAAGGTAAAACCCAGCAAAGGCACCTCTCTTGTCGGGTACACAAAAATAGACCTCGGCATCGCTATGTGCAACTTCGAAATCGGAGCCGGACGGAATAATTTCCACTGGGTTGACTCGCCATTATAAATAGCAAAAGCATCGAAAAAAAGGAAAATAGATTTGGCGTGAAATTCGTTATATCTATATGGAATGGTTGCTAAATCTGATACAAGAGCAGAGCGCAGTACAAGCTATAGTGGTAATTTCGCTTGTATGCGCTCTCGGACTTGCTCTGGGCAAACTTAAGATTGCCAAGGTCTCTCTCGGGGTTACATTCGTCTTCTTCGTCGGCATCTTGGCAGGACATTTCGGAGTCGTCATTGACCCTAACATCCTGAAATATGCTGAGAATTTCGGACTCGTGTTGTTTGTATACGCACTCGGCATGCAGGTAGGACCAGGATTTTTCAGTTCTGTCGCACATGGTGGTGTGCGTCTCAACCTCATCGGGGTGGCTCTCGCAATCACAACTCTGATTTGCGCCATACTTCTTTCCTTCATAACCCCTGTCAGTCTTTCGGATATGATGGGATTGTTCTGTGGCGCAACTACCAATACCCCAGCCTTGGGAGCCGTGCAGCAGACACTTGCTCAAATCGGCATTCCTGCCAGTACACCGGCATTGGGATGTGCTGTCACATATCCGTTTGGAGTGATCGGAGTAATTTTAGGGATTATCTTCATGCGGAAGGTATTCATCAAGCCGGATGAAGTATCCGATCACTCCATACAGACTCTCCCCAAACCCAAGATCACCGAATTTCAAGTGACGAATCCGGGGTTATGTGGCAAGACTATAGCAGACATCGCACATTTCTCCAACTGCCATTTCGTNATNTCNCGTCTTTGGCGCGANGGAGANGTNTCNATNCCNACNTCTTCAACNNAACTNCAGATGNNNGANCATCTNCTNGTNACGAGTNCACCNGANGANGTNGAGNNNCTNCANATNGTNTTNGGNNAGCAAGACCANACNGANTGGAANGCNAAAGANATNGANTGGAATGCNGTAGACCGTNAACTNGTNTCNAANCCGTTTATCGTGGTGACGCGCCGTCAGATCAATGGCAAGACNCTTGNATCGCNGCGTCNAAGANACCTNNANGGAGTCAACATAANTCGTGTCTATCGCAGTGNNGTGCCTCTATTGGCCACTNCCGATCTACGTCTGCAACTTGGCGACAAGATTATTGNGGTTGGAGAAGGGAAAGCTCTCGACAAGATAGAACCTCTAATAGGAAATGTTGTCAATGTGCTCGATGAGCCCAATCTATTTGCCGTTTTCATAGGAATTGTTTTGGGCATTGCCTTAGGAATGATACCCTTCCACTTTCCCGGAATCAGCCTCCCCGTACGTCTTGGCTTAGCAGGAGGTCCGATCATTATGGGTATACTTGTCGGTAAGTTCGGTCCTCAGCTGCATTTAGTGACTTACACCACCGTAAGTGCCAATCTTATGCTCCGTGCAATAGGTCTTTCGCTCTATCTGGCATGTTTAGGATTGGAATCAGGGGCTCATTTCTTTGAGACAGTTTTCCGATCGGAAGGTTTGCTTTGGATAGCATTGGGCGCTTTTCTCACAGTAGTGCCTACTGTGCTGATTGGACTTATATCTGTAAAATCATTTAAAATTGATTTCGGGACCACGGCCGGCATGTTGTGTGGCTCAATGGCCAATCCCATGGCTTTGGATTATGCCAACAGCACATTGCCTGGCGACCGCGCATCAGTGGCGTATGCCACTGTCTATCCCCTTTGCATGTTCAGTCGCGTAATCCTGGTTCAGATTGCAATCCTTTGTCTCATTTGATGACAAAAGCGATAAAGTTTTATATTATCCTACCACAGACACATTCAACCGCATCAGACTTAATAGAATTATGAAAATAGTAGTATTAGATGGATATGGGATGAACCCCGGCGACCTTTCTTGGGAGGCGCTGAAAAAGCTTGGAGACGTGACAGTATATGACCGCACTTCACCATCAGAAGTCATAGAACGATCATCAGGCGCCGAAATTCTACTTACTAATAAGGTTATCATCGACCGGAAAGTCATGGAACAGCTCCCTGACCTTAAATATGTTGGCGTATTAGCTACAGGTTATAATGTGGTAGATATTGTAGCAGCCTGCGAAAAAGGAATTGTTGTAACAAATATTCCATCTTACAGCACTGCATCAGTAGCCCAGATGGTATTTTCTCTTTTGCTTGCCATTACTAACGGAGTGGAGCATTACACTGCTGACAACCGTGCAGGTCGCTGGAGCTGTAATCCCGATTTCTGCTATTGGGATGCACCTCTTATGGAACTTGCTGATAAGACTTTCGGAATCGTCGGCGTCGGAAATATCGGAAGTAAAGTGGCAAATATCGCCCTTGCATTTGGGATGAAAGTGTTGGCATTGACATCAAAAACGCCCGATTCACTTCCTATTGGAGTAGAAAAAGCTGCAGATTTTGACCATTTGCTGCGCAATAGTGATGTCCTATCACTTCATTGCCCTTTGACGGAGTCAACAAAGCATCTTATCAATTCCTCCACTTTAGCTAAGATGAAACCATCAGCTATTTTGATAAATACAGGAAGAGGACCTCTTGTCGATGAGCAGGCTCTTGCTGATGCTCTAAACCATGGAGAATTAAGAGGTGCCGGAGTGGATGTGCTTTCATGCGAACCTCCGACATTCGACAATCCTTTGCTATATGCCCGCAATTGCTACACAACCCCTCATCTCGGATGGGCAACTGTCGAGGCGCGCCAACGTCTTATGGATATAGCTGTCGCCAACGTAGCCAACTTCATCGAAGGAACGCCTACCAATATGGTCAACTAACCTAAATTATAGGGAAAATACTCATACAAAAGAAATCAGAATTGTCAGGCTAAAACATAAAAGCGGACTCACTTTTCGTGAATCCGCTTCGTCAAGTTTAAGTTTTTAATATACGAGGAGAGTGGCACCGTTTTGGGGGACGTTTAGCTTTATCTGACCCTTTTTGTTGGGTTTGACACTCTTCAGCGAGCCTTTGAGGTCTTTATCGTCGCTGTAGATGGCTATTTCTTTACCTTGTATGTAACCGGGAAGGTCTATTGTTGAAGTGAGTGGAGCTTCTTCCGCATTGATTGCAGCGACATACCAATTGTCACCGCTTCGGCGAGCCAAGATGATATATTTGCCTGGATAACCGTCGATGAATTTCACTTCATCCCATGTAGTCGGGACATTTTTCATGAATTCGACAGCCCATTCCGGAGCATCCTGAAGGTTGTTGGGAGCCATTGCGAAGTGCTGCACAGGGCTTTGGAATAGAACTGCTGTAGCAAGAGCGAAGACGTCACTCGTCATTCTCTTTGAGCCATGCTGGTTGTCGGAAGAATAGTGCTTATTGAGGGTGCTTCCGCCGAAATCCATGCTGCCTACAGCATTACGGATGAAAGGATGAGTTGCCGCATTTTTTGCCTCAGCATCGCACATGCCCTGGGAGAAGTGGAGATTCTCACTTGCAAGCACTGCCTCAGCGGCTGCAAAGTTAGGATACATTCTGTCCCAACCTCTTGGAAGTGTACAGCCATGGAAGATAACGAGGATACCATAGTCGTTGGCATCAGCAAGAATATCATGGTAAAGACGCATTGTCTCTTGCTTATCGCCACCAAAGAAGTCTACTTTGATACCACGAATACCGTTTTCTTGCATCCATTTCATATCCTTACGACGCTTCACGATGTCGTTCATCACGCCACGAGGACCTTGAGGAGCATCATTCCATGATCCATTGGAATTGTACCAAAGATATAGGTCAACCCCTTTTTCCTTGCCATATTTAGCAAGTTTTTCAATTCCTTCGTAACCGATCTGAGAGTCCCAAAGGGCATCGACCAAAACTGATTCCCAACCCATTGCAGCAGAAAAGTCGATATAATTTTTCTGCTCATCGAAATTGCAGCTCGGGTCCATCTTGATAATCCAACTCCAGCTACCCTTTCCATAGTCATATTCTTTAGATGGCTCGTAAAGAGGACGGACTACATCAAAGGGGATTGTAGTCTCAACGATTGGTGCGAGGTTATCGCCGACTGTGATAGTACGCCAGGGTGTTCCGCCGGGAAGTGCTATTTGTGCGCCAGTGGAGCCAAAACCATTCAATTCGCCGGGCATAGCGTATGCTATAGCATACTCATTGCCTTGCTTGTTGGCAAGGTGTGAAGCAACGTAGTCGCCGGCAATACCGGTTTCTGATATCAGTGTCCAACCATTGTCACCATTTTTAAAGAGGCAGGGGAATGTATATCCGTTGCCCCAACCGTTTTTACCCATCGTGTCATCGAGATCGTAATTTGTCTCATAGCTTGGGGCAGTACGTGCGAAGCCAGTCATAGGTTGCATCTGGGGGCAGAGGAAAGTTGTGGTACCATCAGGCATCACGAANCCNGTGGCTTCACTTTCNACGATAGCGCAAAGNGCNTTNCCTAANGGAANCATATTATATCGGAAAGCTANGTTGTTATCGCTTACTTCCATCTGCAATTCGAAGACTGGAGTTCCATCCTCACGACAGAATGTAAAGTCAGAGGTATTGGCTTCATAATTGATGTTGCTTTTCTTTATATTTGGGAGGGAGTAAGAGTCTTTACGTTGTGAGGGACGCACTTTGCCGATATTAAGTCCTGCAGTGTAGTCTCCGATGTTTGTCTTAAGACCGAGGGGCGAAGGAAGTAGGAAGTCTTTGCCGTCGTATTTGATGGAATAAGTCGGCATAAGCCCTTCGTCGGAGACAGTTACAACTGTTTTTCCGTCTGGACTTTTGACATCGTATGAATCAGCTGATATTGTAGGAATAGCTGCGAGAACTGCGAGAGAGAATAAGAATACTCTTTTCATAATTTAGAATTACTTTTTTTTATTATCGGATGCAAAGTTAATACTTTATATTTTATTTTCATTAGCTATATGTGTCTAATACATATATTATAGTATTACAGCATCTACAAATTTATANGAATTTGAATCATTAATGCGACGAATTAATAAAACAATAGAATAACAATATAATTTAAAATCATAAAAAATTTATAATTTTGTATTCATAATCATACTATTTAACCGAGCTGATGCTCACAATCAAAATTTCACATTATGAAGCGAATACTATTTTGCTTATTACTGTCGCTTTTCTGCCTATCGATCACGGCACAGGAAAGGCGCCCCATCGACAATCGGCATCCTCTGTGGATGATCCACATCGATGTATGGAATGCAGCGGATCCTCAGAAAATCATCGACCTAATACCTGAGGAAATCAAACCGTATGTCTGCATGAATCTGTCGCTATCATGCCAATACGACACCAAGACCAACATGTATAGGATGCCCCGATCAGCGGTGCGCACCTATAAATCATGGGCATCCGTATGCCAACACAATGGACTATGGTTTACTTGCCAACCTGCGAGCGGTGGCCACACCCACATCCAGGACGACGACCTGGAGACATTTGAATATTTCTTCAAGACTTATCCAAATTTCCTTGGATGGAACTATGCAGAGCAATTCTGGGGCTTTGACGAGCCGGGCGACAAGAGCAGCAGCACCCAAGAGTCGCGCATAGCATTATTTGCAAAACTCGTAGAGATGTCGCACCACTATGGAGGTTTCCTTACTGTAAGTTTCTGCGGAAATATTTNGAGTCATNCTCNCAANCCGTTGGGANTGATGAAGCGCAATGCAGACCTCCACAAANCTTGCCAAAAATATCCGGNAGCTATACTTTGGCTGTATAAGTACACCACAAGCAGTTGCTTCTACAACAATGAGAGTGTCACCTTCGGGCCATTCATCGCAGGGCTTGCCAATAATTATGGAGTCCGCTACGACAACTGCGGATGGAATGGAGCTTTGGACGCAGTATTTGGTGAAAAACATGGCATACCTTATCCCGGGGCTGCCGGCATAGGTACCGTCATGGAGCAGACCTGCGTCAACGGCGGCGCTGTTTGGGATGGACCGGAGCTCATTTGGACTGAAGACTTTCAGAACCTCAACAATTCGACAGTCAATGGATACACAAGACGTAATTGGGGGAAATTTCCTAATTTCGACGGTATTTGGCTCGATATGTTTGGCAAAATTATTGACGGAACAATGTATATCCCCACAAGAGAAGAAGTTGTGGGTAAGACAAAGATAGCTATCATCAATGATGTCAATAGCGGAAACGATGAAGATAAATACGCAGCATGGGAGAATCTGTATGATGGGCTCTACAAGCAAACTGACCCATTCAACAAAAACAAAGGAACCTGGATGGATAATCTTTGTTACTTTAAAAAGACGGGGCGTTATGGAGCAATTCCACTCATGATAGAAGCATCCGACGAGATAGCAAAGCAAATACCAGTTCAAGTCAAAAAGTCTACACGTGACTCCCGCTGGGGCAAAATAAGCAAAAAGACAGATGAGTTTAATGAGCAGTATCCGGAAGTGTCGATAGGCGACCTCTATGTCAATCGTTTCCGCAATCAACTTGTCACCTATACACCTTATTCCAATTTCAATGGGAAAAACGCCACTGCAAAAATTCCACTCAAATATAATACCTGCGATACGCTTGAATTGAAATACAACATTCTTTCTTCCGGAGTTATCAGAGAATATGAAGATCATATCGATTTTTATTTGAATAATTTCAGAAACGACAGCACCACAAGGCGAATAGACGTAATCCGCATCCACGGCGTCGATTCAGAGCCTACTCATCAAGTCAAGAAACACGGAGACTACTATGCTTCTGTCACCGGAAGTTATAATGAGGAGAAGCATACATATTCGCTCAATGTAAGACACCTTGGTCCGGTAGAAGTGTCAGTATACTGTCAGGGATCTGCCGACCGTAAAGATGCCAATGATGCAATCCCCTCTGATTATACTTTGCCTCTTCCAAAGCAACCTGATACTTTTAAAGGGAGTGTCATTATAGAAGCAGAAAACATGGACTATAAGAATGTCAAGAACGTCGCATTTACTCATTCCGGATGGTGGGCACAAGACTACAACCAATTTGCCGGATTAGGCTTTGTGGAAATGGGCAACAACAATCAGGCTTCCTTGCGGCATGAACTCACTCTCAAAGAAGGGGGTGAATATGATGTCGTCATCAGATATTGCGATACGACCAAATCGGGAGATTTTGAGGTGTCAGTCAATGGAGAAACTCACAAAGTAACGCTTGACAAAGTAAAGAAGAATGAATGGGCTAAGATTAATGTGCCAGCTTCTCTAAAAGAGGGTTCTAANACTCTTATCCTTACAAANACGGGTGGANCAGCCCCGGTNATTGACCANATAATCTATATGCCAAAGGNAACAGAGGAAGAAAAATTCTTAGTGACTGTAAGAGAAACTGAAAATGGGACTGTGACTGCCGACCTCAGTGAGGCAGCCGAAGGGGAGAAAGTAACACTTACCGTAATGCCTCAAGATGGCTATGCCCTTAAAGAACTGAAGATTGTCAATTCAGTGTTCTATTCAATGTCGGCAACTATTGAGGTAGGAGAATCAGGAGAAATATCCTTCATCATGCCAGACGACAACGTCACAATTCAGCCATTCTTTGTCGATACGACTTCCGTATACAAGCTTGACTATACGAATGTAGCAAATGGCACAATTCCTGAAGGATGGCAATGTATCCAAGAAGACAATGAAATCCACAAGTATCCAGAGTCGTATGGAATGGGAGCCCGTACTTTCAAGGACTTCATTGGCTATCAAGGCAAGGCCTTATATTGGCGCAATGGAAGGGCAGAATATGGAGTTCAATCCAACTATCCCCTTATGCTTGAAGAAGGCGATTATAAGCTAACTTTCGCAATGGCAGCATGGAAAGGACAACCTAATTATAATGTAGNGGTAAGAAAANTGGATTCGAATACNCCAACAGCACAATCCGATGTATTCACCACAAAAGTGAATGCTAACGGAAACACTTCTGCCGACCTATCTGCTGAAGNGGAACATGAATTNANATTCTCNATCCCNGAANCNGNNAANTANNTNGTGTCNTTTGTNGATNAGACNAATGCCGGAGGCTACCATGAATTCTTACTTCTTGAGTGCAAATTAAATAATGCTGGTGATTCAGGTGTCGGAGAAATAAATGCCGACTCAGCGGGAATTCCAGCAGGAATATATACCCCACAGGGATTGAAGATCAGCACTATGCAACCTGGCATTAATATCGTAATCGACACTGATGGTAAAGCTCGGAAGATAATGATAAAATAATTATTTGTTATATATTCAACAAGGCTCGAAGAAATCTTCGAGCCTATTTTTTACACCCAGTATGCAACGACCTCAGAGGCAAGATGACCAGGGATATCTATAATAAGATCGTCAATTATTCCGTTGGATGACTCTTGTGATATAAAAAAAGCGCAAAGGCGAGAGACCTATGCGCTTTTTAATATTATTCAGAGTTGATTATTTCTGGATGAGCTTCTTTCCGTTCTTAATAACGATGCCACGATAGTTGTTGTCAACCTTCTGGCCGAATACGTTATAGATAACGTCAGCATTCTGAGCAGCATTGATNGCGTTTACAGCACCTTCACCACCCTTTTCGATGAAGTTGAATTTCTGAATCTTAATAGCTTCAACGCCTTCAGGAAGTCCCCAAGGAGCCTTAACAGCGTTAAGATGAACATAAGGATAAGCAGCACCGAATTTTTCTTCTTCTGCAGCGGTCAATTCAGTGAACATGAAAGAGCATTCGCCATCTTCATTAAGTACAGGATTGCACTCAGTGATAGGAGCGCTACCACCTTCCATGTCAGGACGGTTGAAGAGGAGACGGAGAGAAGCACCAGGAGTACCCTTAATATAGATACCAGCATATCCAGTCAAATCAGCAAATTCACAACCGAGTACGTTACCNGTACCAACGAGNACACCACCGGCACCANTGTTCTTACCTACGTTGTCTTCACCNNAATATGGTTTTTCTGTATCGATTTCAGCAGTTTCGTCCCAAGCAGTCCAATTATGGAAGAGAGGAGCGATAGCCTTAGGATCTTGCTCCTTAATCTTAGTAAGAACCATTTCATCAAGATAGATATATCCAGGAACAGAACCTACGATTACAGCGTCTTCACCTTCACCTTCTACGATAGTGCGAGCCTTGAGATAGAAAGCATCGATCTTTGTGGATATAGAATAATATGGTTCACCAGCATATTCGCCTTTGTCAGCATTACCAGTGTAGGAAACACTATAACGGCTACCCATCCATTCATTTACCATACCGCAGATAGCGTCGTTGATATAGAGAGAAGCCAAAGGATCATTTCCATCCCATGCGCCAGGACCAAATGTCCCTTCATTCTCATCAGTAGCCCAGCTACCTTTGATTTCGATATTGGCAACTTCAGAGAAGTCGATGGTCTTGCCATCAAGATTGAGCATGATTCGGCCTTCGCCTTCACCATTGCAAACGAAAGCTGCTTCGTCCTCATCCCAAGAGATGCTTCCCTCAGCGATGAAATCTTCAGCGTGGAATGTGTACTGGCCTTCATCGTTCCAGTCGATCATGAGCTGGGCATTTGCGCCCATTGCAGCTACGAGAGCTGCACTAAGAAGTGTAAATTTCTTCATAACATGAAGTTTTTTGGGTTAATAATGTATATATTTAAGCTTCGCAATACTCAACTTAAGGGTTAAGGGATTATAAGGTTAAAAGGTTATTAAGCCGGTTATCCCTATAATCCGATAACCATCAAGTAGTATTTTTGAGTTTTTTCAATTATTTTTGTGAGAGGGCATTAAGGATAACCTCGTAAGCGTCGGTACGAGCATTATTTTTCCAAAGATCGGAAGTAGACGCGAAGGTAATTCCTGCGCGGTTTTCAGCCTTAATCAAGCGGAAATATTCCGAAATCAAGAAACCGTAGAAGTCCGGATCAGCATTGATTACTGAAAGATTGTCAATGCGGACAAGTTTGCCAGTGGAAGCTAAAGAGGTGAAGAGGTTTGTGACACCCTGTCGATTGACTGCTGATGGATCAATATTGTTAAGAGCCACAGCAATTCCATCAATCTTCGCTCCGGCATTCGACCATGCAGCAATCTGATTGACGAAGCTTTGTGTCTTATCCGGATTGTCGAGTAGACCCGATTCGCTTACATAGAATTTTGGAGTGCCAACACCTTCAGAAGCAGAGTAGGATTTTGAGAGGCAATCGGTGACAGTCTTCACATAGTTGTCGCCCATATAATCATTGAAGAAGAAATCTGAAGAATCATCTTGAACATCAACATCTTCATCCTCTGACTCTACAATACCTGAACGCAAAGCGTATGGAGCAGCATCACTCATAGGATTAGCAAGCACTATAAAATCAGTAATGCCGGGAGCGCAAGCAGCCATCACCACGTCTGCCCAATTACTGAAATTGTCAGCAAGAGCCGCAGCTTTCTCAGCCTCATTCTTCTCCACATACTTGTCGGGCACACCGGTGGTCCAGCCAATATTTACATTATCTATATAATAATACGAATTATTGACATTCGGGCCAAATGAAAGAGTCATTTCAGTTGAATTCTTGATATCATCCGTGAGTTCCATATCAGTAACATCAAGCACCAACTTGTTCATCCAAGTTCCCAATGGACATCCACGCTTATCGGGAGTATCACCAGTGAAGTTCTTACGTATTCCATTGACAATAGTCACAAAGTTTCTTTTTTGAGACTTATCATCAGGGCAATAAAGATCGAACACAACAGAAGTGACATTTGCAATCGTCATGCCATCAGGAAGAGATATTGTCAACTCTAAATATGAATTTCTTGCCTTTTCTGACTCGGATCCTATCTGGAGCACATTACCATCTCCACCAGCAGGGTTAGCAACTACTGTAGCCACACTGCCATTGCTCATAGGATAAATGGTATCCTGGGCATCATCCTCGAAATCATTTTCCAAAAAGGTACCTATCTCAAGGTCACCTTTTATGAAAGTTGGGGCAATCACTTCTTCAAGATAAGGTTTTGGAAGAGCATTGTAAGCGAGCATAGCGCCTCCAACGACCGCCGGAGCATTAGGCAAGAACATATCTGACACAGGACTCAGGACATAATCTCCATCTTCATTAAGGATATTGGCGTAGGCAAGTGCGCCAGCATCAGTCACAAAGTCGAAGTTAGTCTTTGCAATGCTATAAGTAAGTCCCTGCGATGCATAATCAGCAGAAGAGACAGCCAATCCAAGCTTGAAATTTGGATTAACAGAACGGTCGATTACGCTATTGAGAGTAGCAAGAGAAGCAAGATGCTCTGCATGATCTACGCTCTCCGGCTTATTCATCTTGAAATCACCCTCATATCCATCGGCACAGGAAGCCACTGCAAATGCAAGTGCTGGAAGAGTGTAAATTAAAATCTTTTTCATAATTAATTCAATGCATAATTCACATTGCAAAATGCACAATTAATTCATAATTCATAATGCATAATGCATAATTAAATTAAATGTAATTTGAGGGTTATTTTCTTTCAATGCTGAAAGCCTGAGCACCGTAGACATTGCGAGTGCGAAGCACGAGAGTGTCTCGCGAAGCAAACTTCATGTTCATTTCAGGCACATCCAGAGTATAATCAAGATAAATAGCGTCGCGATCTTTTCCACCAAGGCTATTCTTTTCACCCTTAGCGACAAACTTACCTGAGCCGGAAACACTTGCACCTTCACTTGCAGATGAAAGAGTGCATGAATTGTCGTCGTTGAAAGTAAGGGCTACATTGAATGTATGGTCGTTGCCAGATGCATCTTTAACCTTCACAGGAAGAAGATTTTCCTTGAAAGCTGAAGTGTTGACATCAACAACCTCATCATTCTCCACATACTGACTATGGCGGACGATAGTGGTATTCTGACCATCGAGAGTAGCATTGTCGACGCCTCTACGCAGATACTGACCATGCCATTGATTAGCGAATTTCACACCAAACAACATGAAGTTTTTAGGCTGAACTGACCAATGAGCATCATTAGTCAACACTGGATTTTCTTCAGTCGGAGTCCCTGTAAGGATTCTGTCGGCACCGGTCACATCTGTCATCACCACAGGAATCACATAGCACTGACCGACAGACTTTGGATCGGCAAAGAATTTATCAGTGAGATGCACAGTGACACCACCATTTATGTTTCCTTTTGCGATTTTTATCTTGTTATCATCGAGAGTATAATAGTCGGAAGGCATCACCTCTACAAGCTGGTCGGAGTCCTTGAAATAGAAACCGTCGACAAGAGATGGATCTACTACGTAGTCGATGACAACATTCTTATTATTGGTATAGCCACCACCCCAAGCTGCGACGATATTCACTTCATGATTATTGTCGGCAGTCAGGTCTACAAACTCGTCAGTGCCAAGTTCGATAGTACGCATACCATACTGGTTAGCAAAATAGACTGTCTGGTAGTCGAAATCAGAGAACTCATTATCTCCGTTTTGGCAAGCAGCAAGAAGAGCCAAAGAAGCTATCGAAGCTGGTATTAAAAATTTATGTTTCATAAGATAGATCAGATTAACGCTGAATTAATGCCAGCCATTGTTCTGCTGGAGATTGCTAAATTTGAGGATTTCCGACTGAGGGATAGGAGGATAGTTCATATAATCCTGGAAATCGCGAGTTTCGACATCAATGATTGTATATGTTCCATCTTCCTGCCAGTCTATACCCTTGACAGTTTCATTGAGATTGAGTTTCCAACGACGGAGATCCCAGAAACGTGAATTCTCGAAGCAAAGTTCGATACGACGTTCGTTGCGGATAAGCTCTCTCATCTTTTCTTTAGAAGCAGCACACTCTTCAAGGTAAAGGTCGCCATCAGAAGTGCCAAGCCCGGCACGTTGACGGATAGCTCTAATCACGTCGTAGGCTGAGAAACCATTACCACCGTCAGCCTTCGGGCCATAAGCCTCGTTGGCAGCCTCAGCATAATTGAGATAGATCTCAGTGTAGCGAACCCGTGGGTTATAGTGTGCCTTTGTTGTAGAAGAACCTGCGGTACAGTTTACATCCATGCGTAGGCGTTTCTTCATGTAGTAGCCAGTGCGAGATGAACGTTGTTCTACGCCTCCAATGCCATTAGTAGTGCCGGAGACCGTTGAAATAGTTGCGTTATCCACACCAATGCGAGTGCTACCATTGTAGATGATATAAGCACTGAGACGAGGGTCACGGTCGGCGTATGGATTTGAAGCGTCATAATTTCCTTTATTGTCGGAGATAGGATATCCGTTGGCCATAGGGAACGCGTCGACGAGATTCTGAGAAGGGTTCATACGTCCATTCCCGTTAAGGCTGGGGGGAAGGTTATCAGCCTCAGTTCCGTTGCTGTCTCCGACATTCTCACGCCAGATGATTTCATCCGGATTGACACCTTCTTTGATTTTGTCGGCAAATGTACCAAGATAGTATTCGTATGAACCGGCCTTAATGCCGTCAATCCCATTGTTTTCTTTCAGAAGGTCGGCAGAAGTCTTAGCAGCATCAGCCCAAGACTCAGTGTTGCCGAAGCCATCGCTTGCAGCAAGGAGAGTTAGACGAGAAAGATAAGCCTGCGCGATACGTCCGCTTACGAGCTGACGGAAGTGTGCACCCATAGTGCGGTTGTAAACGGCCACATCATTAGTATATTGGGTGTATTTTGCAGGCACCTCCCCGAGATCTTCATAATCAAGAGGAAGAATCTCAATGGCAGCATTCAAGTCAGCCTTGATTTTATCTACACATTCCTTGAATGATGGGCGCACCATAGCGGCATTCATATCGTCGTTGGCACCGAGATATGACTCAAGATAAGGCACACCGAGAAGATTGCCTGCAGCGTCATAACCGGCATGAGCGCGAAGCAACTGATAGTGGAGAATCGCACGCATTCCGTAAGCCTCGCCACGGAGACGAACGGCAAGCATAGCGCAACGTTCGGGTTCTGAGCTCCATTCCACCTCATCAATCTTTGAAAGGAACTGATTAATATATTGGATACCAGTGTAAGAACCAGACCATTCGTTGATACCGGTCCAAGAAGAAGCAGTCCAGCCTCCGGTAGCCATAGTGCGGTAGTCATCGCCATTTTGGTTAACTACGGCATTATCAGTCGCATATTCGGTATTGTTGTAGTAGCCGGAAAGGGAGCTATATGCTCTTGTAAGGAAGCCCATGGCGAAGTCCGGCTCTGTCTGCATTTGGTCGAGATCCTTGAAATTCTGCTTAGCAGGTTCGAAAAGATCGTCGCAACTAACGAATCCGAGCGAAGCAACTACCAATAATGTATATAATATTTTTTTCATCTTATTTCAGAAAATTACATGTGAAGTTTGCAACCAATGTAGATAGTGCGGAACTGAGGAGCACCGAGATTCATTTCAAGATATTCTCTTTCCTTAGAGATAGTGAAGAGATTGTAAGCTCCTGCATAAACACTGATACCGTTTATGAAGCTGCTCTTAGGCACTATGTCGTAAGTAAGCTGAAGGTTGTCGAGGCGGAAACAATCACCCTTGGCAATCCAGAAAGTGGAATTCTGATAGTTGTTGTCGCCATTTTCAGTAGTCAGACGAGGCATAGTAGCTGTAGCTGCAGTCTCGGGAGTCCATCGGCCGAGGGCCTTCTCAGAGAATTTGCTTGTGCCACGCAGCCAATAGTAAGAATTGTTCTTATAGAACTTTGCGCCATTCACGCCCGTACCCGAAAAATAAAGAGTGAATTTCTTGTATTTTGCAGTGAAATTCAAGCCATATACGTAGGGAGAAGAACTCCAACCCATCTTTCCGAGGTCAATCTGGTCTTTTGAGTCTATGACGTTATCGCCATTTATATCCTTATATTTAAGGTCGCCGGGACGAACTGTGCCACCGAAAGATTGCTTTGGTGATGACGCGATTTCTGCCTCAGAATTGAAGAATCCTTCGCATACATATCCCCAAGAAGCATCGAGAGCGTGCCCTTCACGATACAGGTAAGATTCTTCCCAAACTTCGTCGCGGAGTTTTGCCTTTGAGTTGAAATACATGCCCACCAGTCCGAGAGAAAGCTCCCAATCTCCAAACTTCTTGTTGATATTGACAGTATAGTCTACGCCTGTGCGCTCATCCTTATTATAATTGATATAAGGGAGGAAGTTGCCGGTTCCGGAGTTGTAGAACGACGGATAGATAGTGCTTGAACCCTGAGTCAGCAGACCGTTTGTGGTCTGGTTAAACCAGTTGGCATTGACATTCAAAAGTCCGTTGAAGAGTGAAGCATCAAGACCTACACGGAATTCCTTGCGAGTGATGAAAGTCAGCTCATCATTTGCACCTCTCTTTGAAGTGGAAGTGGCTCCACCAACTGTGCCATCGGCCCATTGATACCAACCGCTACCGGGAGAGAACTGATAGTCAGCTTTGTAAAGATACCAGTCAGTGATATCTATATCCTGGTGAAGGTTGGCATAAGATCCCATGATCTTAAGGTCGCCGAGCCAAGAGCGAGAGCCTTCCATAAAGTTTTCTTGTGCAAGATTCCAAGCAATAGAAACAGCAGGAGAGAAAGCATTACGCTTGCCTTCAGCGAGTTTTGAAGAGTGTACCAATGTGCCTGTCAGATCTACATAATAGCGATGCTTGTAGTTATAGTCAATTCTGAGACCTGCATTGACATTGCTCGGGCGATGATAGGCGCCTTCTGCTGAGTGGCCGGAGTCTGCTGAGAAATGCTGCTGATAACCCCACCCCAAGAGAGTAGCATTAAGATTATGAGCATCCGCAAACGAGCGAACATAGTCAAACTGAGCGCTGAACATCATGGTCTGATGATAGGTAGACTGACCGACATATTCATTAGTAGAGGACTTATCTTCGTTGATTTTGTCAAGTCCCACTATCATATCCTCGCCGTTGATATTTCCCCAAGTTGGCTGATAGACAGCATAAGACTGAGCGTAAGCCTCAGAATAATGAGCATTGTAGTCTACGCTATAGGCAGCTTTGAAAGAGAGTCCTTTGGTAAGGCTCGAAAGATCGGCATGAAGAGTAAGGTCGAAAAGGAACTTACGATATTTCTGACGGGTATATCCAGCTGCAAGAGCTTCAGAGAATGGATTAGTCTGGTCGGAAGTGGTACCTCCGAGCAGATACTCTCCATCGATCAGATGAGTACTTGTATTGACATAGTCTTGCATTGCAGCATTGTTTGGATCCATCATGCTGACGGGAAGCAACGGTGAGAACCAGTTTGGACGTAAGCTTGTAGAGGCACCCCAGAAATCACCGCGACCGCTATATTGGTCGCTGACAATGATTGCGGCATTAGTAGTGGCCGTGAGCCACTTGGCAATAGTCATATCGACATTACCACGAACATTGAAATTGAAAGTATTCGACTTATGATGCTCGCCATATTTCAGGAGATCGTTGGTGTAGTCAAGTCCCAAGTTGAGATAATACTTTGTCTTCTCAGTGCCACCGTAGACTTCTCCTAAGAGGTCGGTAGTAGTCACGAAATCACGGAGATAATCGGAAGAATAGAAAT
>WFLX010299742.1_pt1 | contig 17502 bp, 19 predicted proteins | sample 4967041 | NCBI WGS metagenome assembly WFLX01 (sample SAMN12857096, study PRJNA449069) | gut metagenome | isolation source: stool from male and female vole | host: Microtus ochrogaster | place: USA:Florida | collected 2017 | reverse complement strand
TCAATAAATAACAGCACGTCTTTGCCGCCCTTATCACGGAAATACTCCGCCATCGTCAATCCTGTCAGACCGACTCTCATTCTTGCCCCGGGAGGCTCATTCATCTGACCAAATACCATGGCGGTCTTTTCAATAACGCCTGATTCACTCATTTCATGGTAAAGGTCATTACCCTCTCTGGTTCTTTCTCCTACACCGGTAAATACGGAATATCCGCCGTGCTCTGTTGCAATATTACGGATCAGCTCCTGAATCAAAACGGTCTTACCAACACCGGCACCGCCGAACAAACCGATCTTTCCACCCTTCTGATAAGGGCAGAGCAGGTCAACCACCTTGATACCTGTCTCTAAAAGCTCTGTTGCCGTGGACTGCTCTTTAAATTCCGGAGCAGGTCTGTGTATCGGCTCATAATCTACATCTGTGGGCGCAGGCTTATTATCGATCGGCTCACCAAGAACATTAAAGATACGTCCTAAAGTATGTTCGCCAACCGGCACCGTGATCGGAGATCCGGTAGCCACCGCCTCCATCCCTCTGACAAGACCGTCTGTAGGTCCCATCGCCACACAGCGCACGGTATCGTCTCCCAGATGCTGCGCAACCTCAACCACCAGAGTATTGCCATCTTTCATCGGGATATTGATCGCCTCGTTGATCTCCGGCAGGGCATCTTCAAATTTCACATCGAGAACCGCGCCGATAATCTGGGTCAGTTTACCCTTTTTTACATCTGCCATCTCTATTATATGACTCCTTTCTCTAATTGATAGCGTCAGCACCGGCAATAATCTCGGTAAGCTCCTGCGTAATGGAGCCCTGACGCGCTCTATTGTACAGCAATGACAAGTGATCTATCATCTCCGCTGCATTGTTTGTTGCTGAATCCATTGCCTGCATACGGGCGCCATTTTCACTGGCGATTGACTCAATCAGTCCGCCATACAGCTGACTGGTGATGTACTTTGGAATAATCAGATTCAGAGCTTCCTCATCCTCCGGCTCAAAGTTCATCGGCGCCTCCGCCTTATTCTCCTGTTCGTCCTCTGACTTCAGATCCTCCGCATCCAGCGGAAGAAGCTTGCGCAGTGTAGGAACATGGCTCACCGTATTTTTAAAAAATGTATATGCAAGATAGATCTCGCAGATTTCCCCAGCTTCAAATGCATGTAACAGCTCCTTGGTAATGGTAACTGTATCCTGATATGCCGGTTCATCAATCACCTCGGAATAATTCGTTCCCAGTTCGTAGCCATACCGTTTCATGGCATCCTTACCTTTCTTACCGATGGGATAGACGATGGTGTTATCTCTGGTAAACTCCTCATTCTGTGTGATCAGCTTGATCACATTGGAGTTATAACCACCGGCAAGACCTTTATTGGAAGTGATCATAATGACTGCTTTTTTTCCCTTACCATCCGACTTCAAAAACGGATGATCCATATCAGGAGCTTTGGCAAGAATGGAAACCATCGTCCGGTAAAGGGAGTCAAAATAAATCTGTGACTGCTCCGCCCTTGCCTTCGCCTTCTGCAATTTTACTGTGGCTACAAGCTTCATGGCTTTCGTAATCTGCTGCGTACTCTCTATACTGCTTTTACGCCTTTTTATATCTCTCATGGAAGCCATAATGATATAACCATGCCTTTCTCTTAGCTTTTTATCTGACTAAGGTTGATATTCTTTCTGCAGACAGTTATCTTTTACCTGAAGTCCGCCTTGTATTCCGTGATCGCCTTAACCAGCAGTTCCTCCATCTCTCCCNACAGCTCCTTTGTCTTCTTGATCGACTCTGGAATCTCAGGATATTTGGTATCGATAAATTCAAACAGTCCGTCCTGAAAACGTCCGACTGCGTCAACTTCGATATCCAGAAGATATTTCTTGGTAGCTGCATAAATGATGATAACCTGATACTCTACCGGCATCGGCTTATACTGCGGCTGTTTCAACATCTCCTTGATTCTCTCACCCTGTGCAAGACGTTCCTTGGTATCCTCGTCCAGATCGGAACCAAACTGGGAGAATGCCGCAAGCTCACGATACTGTGCCAGTTCCAGACGGATCGGTCCTGCAATCTTCTTCATCGCTTTGATCTGTGCAGCGCCGCCGACACGGGATACCGAAAGTCCGGCATTGATTGCCGGGCGGAAGCCTGCGTTGAACATTTCCGTCTCCAGATAGATCTGACCGTCTGTAATGGAAATAACATTGGTCGGAATATATGCCGATACNTCNCCNGCCTGNGTCTCAATAATCGGNAGCGCTGTCAGGGAACCGCCGCCGTACTCTTTGCTCATACGGGCAGCTCTCTCCAATAATCTTGAATGNAGATANAAGACNTCNCCGGGATACGCCTCACGCCCGGGNGGTCTTCTCAGGAGCANGGAGAGTGTACGATATGCCGTNGCATGTTTACTTAAATCATCATAGATAACAAGCACGTCCTCGCCGTTNTCCATCCATTCCTCACCNATCGCACATCCTGCATACGGNGCAATATACTGAAGNGGAGCCAGCTCGGANGCTGTNGANGCTACNACTGTCGTATATGCCATCGCGCCAAACTCCTCTAATGTNTTTACGATNGTAGCNACNGTAGAAGCTTTCTGTCCGATCGCAACATAGATACATTTAACATTCTGNCCCTTCTGGTTAATGATCGTATCAATCGCAATNGCNGTNTTACCGGTCTGTCTGTCACCGATNATCAACTCNCGCTGNCCCCTTCCGATAGGAACCATAGAGTCAATCGCCTTAATACCTGTCTGCAGCGGAGTATCAACAGACTGTCTGGTNATAACNCCCGATGCCACACGTTCAATTCTACGATATTTTGTTGTAGTGATNGGACCNTTTCCATCAATCGGCTGNCCAAGGGCATTGACTACCCTGCCGGTCATCGCATCGCCTACCGGTACTTCTACCACTCTGCCGGTTGTTTTTACGGTATCGCCTTCNTTNATATTCTTATGGCTGCCGAGTAATACTGCNCCGACATTATCTTCTTCCAAGTTAAGTACCATGCCATATACTTCGCCGGGGAACTCCAAAAGTTCTCCCTGCATCGCATTCTGTAAGCCGTGCACACGGGCAATACCGTCAGCAACCTGAATAACCGTACCCACATCGGATACTTCAAGCTTATCGGCATACCTCTTGATCTGATCCTTGATCACTGAACTTATTTCTTCTGGTCTTAAATTCATGGATCTTTCCGCACCTTTCTTTTATCATCTATATTTTTACATCTCTTAACTGATTTGAAGCTCTGACAAATCCTTTGTCAATCGCTCCNGCTTTGTACGGATACTGCTGTCAACCACCCGNTCTCCGATCCGGATGACGATACCGCCGATCAGAGTTTTATCTTCCTCATAGTANATCTCCATCTCCNGATATGCNGTCGTCGCCAGCAGCCTCTCTTTTATTTCTGTTTTCTGCCTATCCCTCAGGGATACAGCCGTTGTCACATAGGCAGTTCCGATGCCTTTATATTCCTTCATCTTTCCTACGAAGAAATCAAGGATTCCGTCAAGCTCTCCATAACGATCCTTCTGTAGGATCAGTACAAGAAATCCCGTAAGCTCGTCACTAAGCCGGTTTTGAAATACATTCTTTATAACCTCCTCCTTTTCCTCTTTGGAAATCTTCGGATGGTTCATCAGATCATTCAATTCNCCGTTCTCAGCCAGAACNTTCTGCAGGGAAAGCACCTCTTCTANAAACTGATCTTCCTTCTGTTCTTCTACTGCCAGCTGAAACAANGCTTCTCCATAAGTTCCTGAAATTAGCTTAGCCATGTGCTGTCACCTATTTCCTTCAANGTCTCATTGATCANNCTATCCTGNATCTCTGTGTCAATATTGGCNGAAACTACCTTTCCTGCCATCAGAGACGCGATAGCAACCATTTCCTGCTTCACTTCATCGACAACTTTCTGTTTCTCCAGCTGAGCTTCTACGTTTGCCCTCTCGATAATTGCCGCCGCTTCTTTTCTGGCTTCGGCAATGATCTTATTTTCATTATCCAACGCTTTCTTACGGGCTTCGCTTAAGATCTGTTCTACTTCTTTATCAACGTCCTTCAGCTTGTCTTCATATTCTTCCTTCATCGCCAGAGCTGCGTCTTTATCGTTCTGGGCAGTCGCTATATCATTCTGGATCCTGTTTTTACGNTCCTCTAAAATCTTTCTTGCAGGATTAAANAAATTGTAAGAAAGAATTAGGAAAAGAACAAATACCGCAATAATCGTCAGCAATGAATCAGACAGCAGCTGAAAATCCAAGTCAAACAGCCTTTCATACCCNGCTGTACTGCTTAACAGCATTCCAATTCCTGTATTCAAGCCTCATAGCCTCCTTTCAGACTCTTTTTCTTACGGCATTAACGGCTTAACAAATAACAGAAGCATTGCAACCAGCANACCGTAAAGACCTGTTGTCTCGGCAACCGCCTGNCCAAGAAGCATGGTAGANGTAACNTCGCCCTTTGCTCCGGGNTTTCTTCCTACTGCTGCCGCNGCATGTCCTGCAGCGATACCCTGACCTACACCNGGTCCGATACCGGCNATAACCGCTAAACCTGCGCCGATTGCAGAGCATCCTAAAATAAANTNCTCGTTAAACATAATANTTTCCTCCTTAAAAATATTATAATNAAGTTTTCNTTTACCGCTTTTTAATTATCCCCNATNGCATCTGAGATATAAGTCATGGTNAGCATACAGAATACATATGTCTGGATCGCTCCGGAAAACATATCAAANTANACATGCAGNACAGCCGGCCATCCGATTGCAATCAGTTTTAACAGACCATATACCAGCGCCATCATGATCGTGCCTGANAGGACGTTNGCAAACAGACGCAGCGACAANGAGATNGGAACTGCCAGATCGCCTATGATATTGATCGGCGCCCANATCGGCCANGGANNACACAATCCCTTGATAACACCGCTGACTTTCTGATGTTTAAATTTATTAAAGGTAATCAGTGTAAACGTCAGGACGCCAAGCGGAAAGGTAACACCGTAATCTGCCGTAGGCGGTCTTAAGCCAAACAAGCCGGAAATATTGCTGAGCAAGATAAAGATAAAGATTGTTCCGATATAATTCAGGAACTTTGTTGCATTCTTGCCCATAACATTCTTGATCATATTATCCAGCATTTCCACGATCATCTCTACGATACACTGAAATGTCCCCGGCACTTCCGAGGCATTCTTCATCGTCCTTCTCGCACAGAGCGAAAATATCGTCAACAGCAGAATCATGATCAAAAGACATACGTGGGTTGTTGTGATCCAGATCTGCGTATCGCCGATATAAAACGAAAATACACCCTTGATCATAAATCCCAGATCCTGCGAGGATAATAGCATACCTGCTCCCATCATTTCACCTCCTTGTCCATTATTTTATAACATTAATTTTCCTACATATATAAGTTTATCCAATACTTCTTTAATTCGATCCGTTTCTTTTCATCCAACAAACAAATATTTTTTATTTAGTCCATCTTTGCAACAATTTATGCGTAAACGGCTGCAGATACGCGCCGATCTTCAGTCCCATGATCCCCAAAAACATCACGATCAGATTCATAACGCCGGTAACCGCAGCCACCCCTAACAGGATCATCGCGCAGCCATACCGCAGAAAATATGACGTTCTGGTCACCTTCTCCGCCGTCCCCTCATCACAAGCCAGCGCTTTATTGATCGTATGGTTCATATGAACCGCCATGCCTGCCGCTGCAATGATCCCTGCCCAGAGACTGACTGCATACGCCAGCTGAGCATGTGCAAAAAAGATTCCGGCGATCTGACAGACCACACCAAAACAAAGAATCCCTATGACCAATTCCGCAAGCGTCTGATTTGCCTTTATTTTTTCCTTCATAACAGCAGCCATATTTTCTATCATATACCAACTAGAATATTCACTCGCTATATTGTCCTGCGCTTCATCACCGCACTGCAAATCTTATTTCTTTGATCTGTCTGAACGACGCATTCCTTTTTAACGCTATCTCATTCAGCCACAGCTATGTCTGCAGGATGATCTATCATTTGCCGTCTTCCGTATCTTCCTCATCATCCTTTGTCATCCGTCTGGCAAAGATATAGATGTTACGAAATCCCGCCAATGCCCCTATAAAGAAGAAGATAATCATCAGATAAGAAGTGCCCAGCTTTTTATCCAGATAGTATCCAGCGAAAAAACACAAAAAAATGGGAACAAGCATATTGATTCCAAACTGTGTAATTAAGGTCAGCATCCGCAATGTTGACTGCCTTTCCTTTTGCCTCTTCCTATTTTTTGAACTCATAATATTTCCTATTATAACCATTTTTTGCAGATATGTCCACTATGAATTACTCATTTTTTAGGGAAATGCTTATTTTTTTATAACCTTAAATTTTTTATTTGACGGTTTTCGACATTTTCCTATAGCATAGCATGATGATAGAAANAGACAGTATTTGACCAATNAAAATTCGTACTATCTGCATACTGTCTGCTTCACTATTTGAAATAACATGCAGCAGATTCGTTACGACAACATTATTAAATAAATGGTCGCCAAGTCCCACCCATAATGCCCCTGTCATTTTATACAAGAGAGACCATTTTATACTCATAATTCCAGCCAAAATGATATAGCCAATGCCCATCCCTATGGAATTGGCAAACGATGTATTCCCCTCCACATAATCTCTTAACGGCATAACCCAATGCCAGATTCCNAACANAAAAGCAATAATAAGTACAGCACTAATAAAGGATAACTNTTCACCAAGAATTTTCATAAACAAGNCGCGAAACACGCCCTCTTCCATCCATANATTTNTAATATNGAATACAATACATAAAATCAGAAAAAGAGCGCCNTAGTNCCTTATTGCTTCTCCATTTAATGTAAATCCACTTATGTAAAAGGCTAATGATACATTATGATTGACTCGGTAAAGTATAAGACATTCTATGGAATATGCCACAAAGAAGCAACAGCTTCCTAACAGGAACCCTTTCATAATATCAGTCACTACTCTATTTTTTATGAATCCAATACTTTTCCAATTATCACCACAAAAATGAAGAACAACCGCCAAAATGACAATTCCAAAAACCTTATGCAAAAAGTTTTCTGAAATGATTGTCTCATCTGTCCTGATGACAAAATATTCTATCAATCTTGCCAAACCGCATATCGCAAATATAACCACGCAGCTTAATACTGGCTTCTTTTTTACAATATTTTTCATGAGTTTTTCCCTCAAACTCTAAATTTTACGTTATATTTGTTTTCCTGTAAATCTCNTTNAAATTAAATACAACNNATNGGNACNANNTTATTNTTNTCATCCAAAGGNATNACCATCGGTGTCATACAGATCACCGCNCCCTCNCCGACCTCTTCCGACAGNCTGNCCAATACACTGAAATTTTTTAACGCATCTTTACCCGGGTCAGCGCTTTTCTTAATCTCGATGGGATATACTTTGTTGTTTTCCAGAATCATCAAATCAATTTCTTTTCCGTTACTGTCCCTATAGTAGCAGAGTCGGCTTCGCACATCGATTCCATGATTCACGTAACCTTTTATAATCTCAGATATTACATAATTTTCAAACATTGCACCCGCCATAGCCGACAACTCCAAAGCCCTCGGATTATTCCATAAGGTAAGATAACACGCAAGTCCCGTATCCATAAAATATAATTTGGGACGTTTAATAATTCTCTTGATTGTATTACCCGAATATGGATNCAGCAAATANACAAGACCCGATGATACNAAGATGGACAACCATCCATCCGCTGTTTTTCGGTCAATNTCAANATCNTTNGCCAANTCTGCAAGATTTACCTCCTGACTGGTTCTTGCTGCGGCGCAGGAAATAAATTTTATAAATTTGTTTTCATCCCTCACTGTAATCAGATCACGAATGTCACGTTCTAAATAAGTCTGCATATACGCACCGAAATAATCTTCCGGAAGCAGTTCTTTATCCGTTACCATCCGGGGCATACCCCCTCGATATATCTTTTCAAAAACATCCGTGATCTCATCTGTCAATTCCGTAATTTTAATTCTGCCCGGAAGAAAAGGCTCGGATTCTCTACCTTCAATTTCTGCTTTCGACAAAGAATACATTGACAAAATTCCCACTCTGCCCGCAAGCGATTCACGTATGTTCCTCATCATATGAAACATCTGCGAACCGATAAGATAATACATTCCGTTCTGTTGTGCCTGATCGGTTCTGATTTTTATAAAAGAAAGCAGTTCCGGCGCATATTGTATCTCATCAATGATAATNGGCGGCTGATACTGCTGTAAAAACAATTCCGGGTCTTCCTTTGCAAGCGCTCTGATTCGCGGATAATCAAGCGTCACATATTGAATCTGCCCGTTTTTCTCCCTAATTTGATTCAATAGCGTTGTTTTTCCAACCTGTCTGGCACCACAGACCATCACCACAGGAAAATGATTTGCTAAATATTTTAATTTTGTTTCCATGATACGATGAATGTACATATGCCTGCCTCCTTATGCAAAAAAGGAATCATATTCCTTTTTTGCATTATAACCTATTTCNTTGGAGTTTAACAAGGATTTTTTACCTTCCGGNTTAAAAAACAAAAGCATACGACGGTCTTCTTTTAACAAATAATTTATTTAGCGGGTTACAATCCAGCGCCCTGCCAGTCACCTCTGACAAAATTTAATGACTTGCACCCCTTTCCCTAAAGTGTTAGGATAACCTTATGGGCGGTGTCTGCCCCGGAAAGGAGTGCAATGATCCATGAGTTATATCCGGCACAAAGCTGAGGAATCCCTTGAGGATTACCTTGAAACCATACTTATCCTGAGCAGGCGTCTTTCTGTGGTGCGCTCCATCGATGTTGCAACGGAACTGGATTATTCCAAACCCAGCGTGAGCGTCGCCGTGAAAAACCTGAAAAACCGTGGATACATCACCGTTTCCGAAGAAGGATATCTCCATCTGACAAAGGAAGGACAAACGATCGCGGAAAGCGTCTATGAACGCCATACCCTGCTGACAGACTGGCTCGTCCATCTTGGCGTTGACCCCAAGGTTGCGGCAAACGACGCCTGCAAAATGGAACATGACATTACCCCTGAAAGCTATGAGGCAATGAAAAAATGTATCCTGACCATCCTTGGGCGTGACTGAGACTTACTCTTTCGGATGGCAGGCGCCGTTCATGGCGCAGCCTGCGCATCCGCAGCCACAAGAGGATTTTCCTTTTTTCTTATTCCGTACCATACTGACAATGACAGCCGCCACAATGATGAGCAACACCACACTGATGACGATCGTCGCCGAATTTTCCATGAGCCACATGATCATTAAAATCCCTCCTGTCTTCATTATCCCTATATTGCATGATGATCCGCATCGGTCAAATCTATCCTGAGAATATCTGTTTCCGCACGGTTATCCTGCCATTTTCACATTCACATTTGTGGTCAGCTTTGTTGCTTCTTTATAGGGTTTGAACAGCATATAGACCATACCGCAAAGGATCACAATGGCGGCAAGAAGGCCGATGACATTCAGCTTTCCGGTGAATGCCGAACCAATCTGGTTCACCATCAACGCCACAGCATAAGCCAGCCCGCACTGATAGCCGATGGCAAACCATGTCCACTTTGCATTATTCATCAACTCCCGTTTAATCGCNCCGANCGCTGNAAAACAGGGCGCGCACANAAGGNTAAACACAAGGAAGGAATATCCCGCTACCATAGTGAAATTGGCACCGATCTCAGACCATCCGCCGGGATAAAGGATACCCATTGTGCCGACAATATTTTCCTTTGCCACCAGGCCGGTGATGGAAGCCACTGCCGCCTGCCAGTTTCCCCATCCCAAAGGGATAAATATCCATGCGATCGCTCCGCCGAGCATCGCAAGAAGCGACTGATCCATCTCTTCCTCACCAAGCATCCGGAATCCTTCCGAAGTAAACCCAAAGTAAGTCGTAAACCAGATAATGATAGTGGAAAGCAGGATGATCGTGCCCGCCTTCCTGATAAACGACCATCCGCGCTCCCACATGGAACGCAGGACATTGCCCGCCGTCGGCATATGATAAGCCGGAAGCTCCATAACGAAGGGAGCCGGATCGCCGGAGAACATTCTTGTCTTCTTTAACATGATACCGGAAATAATGATCGCTGCCATACCGACAAAGTATGCGCTGGTTGCCACCCATGCCGAACCGCCGAAGACCGCACCGGCAACCATGGAGATAAACGGCACCTTTGCGCCGCAGGGGATAAATGTGGTCGTCATGATCGTCATCCTGCGGTCTCGCTCGTTCTCAATCGTCCTTGACGCCATGATACCCGGGATGCCGCAGCCGGTACCAATCAGCATCGGGATAAAAGACTTACCGGACAAACCAAACTTACGGAAGATGCGGTCAAGCACAAAAGCGATACGCGCCATATAGCCGCATGCCTCAAGGAAAGCAAGAAGCAGGAATAAAACAAGCATCTGGGGCACAAATCCCAAAACCGCGCCCACGCCGGCTACGATACCGTCATTGATCAGTCCTGCAAGCCAGTCTGCAGCGCCCGCTGCCTCAAGCGCATTGCCCACAAGCACCGGCACACCGGGAACCCATACCCCGTAATCCGCCGGATCAGGCTCGTCGCCATACTGTTCCAGCACTGCAAGCGCCGCCTCATAATCCGCGAGAGTCGCTGTCTCTACTGTCACCTCCAGCGTTTCCTCATCCGCTGCTTCATAGGGAAAATCTCCCACAGGAGCCACACCGTTTTCTTCCACATACACGTCATAACCATCCACGATGAGCGCGGCATCCCCGTATTCCTCAGCAGCCACCCCATAAGCGGAGGCGCCGATACCGAACAGATGGAAACCGTCACCGAACAGGCCGTCATTTGCCCAGTCTGTGGCAGCGGCCCCTACCGTCACCATAGATATATAATACACAAGTAACATGACCGCCGCAAAAATCGGAAGCCCCAGAAAGCGGTTTGTAACAATCCTGTCAATCTTATCGGAATTTGTCAGCTTTCCCGCTGACTTTTTCTTCAGACAGCCTTTGATGATACTTCCGATATAAATATACCGCTCATTGGTGATAATGGATTCCGCGTCGTCGTCCATCTCCTCCTCGGCAGCCTTGATATCCGTTTCTATATGGGCAAGAACATCCTCTCCCGGGTTCATCTGTTCCAGCACCTTGTCATCCCGCTCAAACAGCTTGATAGCGTACCATCTCTGCTGCTCCTCCGGCATATCGTGTACTGCCGCCTCTTCAATATGGGCAAGGGCATGCTCCACTGTCCCTGAAAAAGTGTGCATCGGAACAGTTTTTCCATTCTCTGCCGCGTCGAGCGCCGCATCCGCAGCCTCCATGATACCGTTTCCCTTCAGGGCGGAAATCTCAACCACCTTACAGCCTAACGCCCTTGACAATTCCGCCGTGTNGATCTTNTNGGCCGNNNTTCTCANNNACATCCATCATGTTGATCGCAACAACGACAGGGATGCCAAGCTCGGTGAGCTGGGTGGTCAGGTAAAGGTTCCTCTCCAGATTTGTGCCGTCAATGATATTTAAGATTGCGTCCGGCCGTTCGCTGATCAGGTAGTTTCTCGCCACCACTTCTTCTAATGTATAAGGGGAAAGGGAATAAATACCGGGAAGGTCGGTGATGGTGACGCCGTCATGCCTTTTCAGCTTCCCTTCCTTTTTTTCCACCGTAACACCCGGCCAGTTTCCGACAAACTGATTGGAACCTGTCAGGGCATTGAACAGTGTTGTTTTTCCACAGTTTGGGTTACCCGCAAGGGCAATTCTTATACTCATGGTTTTCCTCGCTTTCTTTTATTTTTTATTCAGGTAATTGCGAAACTCTGCTCAAATTTTTTCCCATTGTGCAGCATTGACAATTCATCGCAGGCATGCTTGCACTGCGCGTCGCACGCAACGGTACATAAGATGCCAAAATACGGCATCTAAGTACTGGCGGCTCCCCAGCACNTGCTTATGAATTNATCAATGCTGCACAATAATANNTCTGTTATTTAGAGTTTCNCNANTANNTGNTTTGTTAGTTATTGCTANCCANTGNCTTGAATTTAAAGGGGATCGCTCCCCTGCACATAAGTTATTTATTCAACTTCGATCATTTCCGCATCCGCTTTCCTGATAGAAAGTTCATAGCCGCGGACAGCCACCTCAATCGGATCGCCAAGGGGTGCAACCTTGCGGATCTGTACATCCACGCCCCTCGTCAGCCCCATGTCCATGATCCGGCGTTTTACCGCTCCCTCACCATGAAGCTTCACAACCCGGACGGTATCGCCGACTTTTGATTCCCTCAGTGTTTTCATTCCCATTCTCCTCCTATCTCATAAAATCGATGTACATGTGTATATCTCCGGATATCCGCACACTTCCCGTCATGCCGCATCCGGCTCAGACCATGATTTTCTGTGCCATCTCCCTGCTGACTGCAATACGGGAATCCTTCACATTCACAATGACATTGCCGCCAATGGCATTAATCACTGTGACGGTTCCTCCCACAACAAAACCCAGGTTTTCAAGATGTGCCCTGACTTCCTGTTTTCCCCCGATTTTCCTGATAATACTTTCCTCTCCAACTTCTGCCAGTGTAAGCGGCATCATGCATTCACCTTCTTTAAAATATGTATTAGTTTTCACTAACTCAAAGCATTAAACAAAGGTTAGCAATCACTAACCATATATTATAATATGACAGCATATGATTTTTGTCAACGCAAATTTTTCTGCCAAATGCAGTTTCATCATTCTAACCAATATGTTAGGAATTACTAACCCATTGTTTTGTGCAACATGACTGACAAAAAATCAATACGCAATCCTTGAAAGCCACTGGTAAAAGTTGTATAATATTTGTGGATTTTATCTAATTTAATAAAATGTATGTGGAGGTTCACCATGAGCGAGAACGAAAAGAAAACCGGCGGATGGCGCACCAACAAATGGGTTCGTGCCGCAATCCCCGCATTACTTTTGCACTGTAGTATCGGTACTGTATATTGCTGGTCAATATTCAGTCAGGAGATCGCCGATTATATCGGCTTTTCAAAAGGCGCAACGGAATGGGCGTTTAGTTTTGCCATCTTTTTCCTTGGTATGTCGGCGGCATTCTTAGGAAATGTTGTAGAAAAAGACATTCACAAATCTTCCCTGATCGCTACGATCTGTTTTTCTGTAGGTATGGCAGGGACCGGTTTCTTCATTTATTATGGTCATGCCAATGCCACTGTCTTAGCCGACGGATCTCTCAAGGGAACACCTCTGGCGCTGATCGGCATCTATATCTGCTACGGCTTTATCATGGGCATCGGTCTTGGCACCGGTTACCTTTCCCCTGTAAAAACATTGATGTTATGGTTTGAAGACAGAAAAGGACTTGCAACAGGCCTCGCAGTTGCGGGATTCGGCGCGGCAAAAGCCATCGCCAGCCCGATCATGGACTCCATGCTGAAAAATCTTGGGGACGGCGGCATCTATAAGATGTTCCTGATCCTGGCTGCCGTATATTTTGTCATGATGTTCATCGGTCATCTTCTGCTTAAGAAACCTGACGGATGGCATGAACCGCAGAGCAAGAGCGANANNCANAGCATNATGTCCGTNNTNAAGACNANNCCNATNNCNAACTANATNGGNATNTGGNTNATGTTCTATATNAATATNACCTGNGGTCTNGCNNTGATNTCACAGGANAANATGATTGTAAAATGTATCGGTCTTGCCAGCTATGTCGGCATCATTTCCACGATCTCCGCGGTCTTTAACGCCGGCGGACGTCTCGGCTTTTCTGCATGGGCTGATACCATGAAAGACAGAAATACGATCTACAAGTTGATCTTTATCCTTTCCATCGCATTTACTGCCATCGTTCTTTTGACCAACGGCATTAAGAATGGTGAGGGCAATACACTGTTGATCCTCTTTGTACTATGCCTGATCTTTATCGTTAACGCGGGATACGGCGGCGGCTTCTCCAACGTACCCACACTGTTATCTGATCACTACGGTATGGGAAGCATCAGCGCGATCCACGGTATTACCTTATCTGCATGGGCATTTGCCGGGTTGTCCGGCAACCAGATGGCGGCTTGGATCGTTAAGAAATTTGGCACACCGATAGAAATTAAACATGTACTGGCTGATGAAACCACCGAAATGATCACCGTTAATCCTACCGGATACCAGTATGTATTATATGCGACCATCGCTCTTTACATCCTCGCCCTGATCATCTGTCTGACGATGGTACGTCCTACGGACAAGGCGCTTGCTGCAAAGGAAGCAAAGAAAAAAGCGAAAGAAGCTTCATAAATAATAAGAAGCTATGCATTATATATAATTAGCAAATAATAATTAAAAACAAATGAGGGTGCCCAAAACTATGATTAATTTAAGTCATAGAGCGGGGCGCCCTCTTATTATGTTCTCACAATATTTTAAGTCTTCAAAAAATCAAAGGTATGACGGCCATTACGCTTACCCAACCATAAACATTACCAATTCATCATCCTCCTCCAGCCTGATCGCATCCTTGTCCCCGTCATAGACCTGCCCTTCCTTGATACCAAGAAGGACTGTCGATTCAAGAGCAGAATCCGGATCGTCTATCCTTGCAAAGATATACGGAACGCCGCTCCTGACGAGACCGATGGGCAGAGCCTCATGATTCGTCGCTTCATACACCCACAGGATCAGCTCTTTCTTTGACGTAAACGTCAGGTCTTCTTCCGTATCCTTGAAAAATTCTTTCACATTGGCGCATATGATATCACCGGCATTCTGTGTCTCATCATTATCATCCAGCGAAGAAGAATCGCCCTCGGAGGTAATCATATCCTTGATAATAAAAAGACGGGCGGGATTCTTGCCAAGCTGTGCATACAGGTGTCCCAGGAAATCGTCACTGACAATGATCTGGTCTTTATTACGAAGCTCGATAATACTCTGGTTCTGTGAATCCAAAATCTCTACAATAACGTCTGTCTGCTTGTTTGTATAGATAGATTCTTTTAGCTTTGTCCAGTAGATCAACGGCTTTTCGTCAATATGGACATTGCTGACCATATCGTCTGACAGGAAAATAATGGAGTCGGCCTTATTTGCCGCCAGATCACCCAGCGCCTTCATCGGGCTGTAGATATCATCTACAATGATGTAAGAGTACTTCTCCGGCATCAGGATATCCTGATAGAAAGGATCCCCATAATACCCCTTAAGCGTCTCCTCCTCATCATTGGTTCCCGCCAGTATGACATGCAGCTTATGGTTCTGATATTCATTCTTAAAGCACTGAAGGCTTTCCAATATGTACGGAAGCTTGCTGTTTGTCCCAACCACAATGATCTCCGTTTTCATGAATGTAACGCGCGGAATGATCTGTTTCTCAGGAAGCTTTTTCTCTAATACAAACTTTTCCGTTGTCTTATCAATTTCCTCCTCATNCTCGGCNATATAGACCATTNTATCNCCCTNCATAAAGACCGGAATCACGNNATNGCTTACCGCCAGCNCTTCCTCCACAGATANTGCNGAATCACTTTCCTGAATATACACCTCAACGCCCTCAAAGCTAAACAGCTGTTTCATCACGCCATTGACGGACGGCATCAGGGCAGTAATTGCAAGCATTTTTCCCGTGATCTCATTGTAGTTCACGGCGATTGCAGTCTGATCATTATTTTCAAGATGGTACTCACGGACCATTTTTTCCAGTTTGGCATCATTCGCCTCTACAACAATATTGGCTTTATAGTCATTATCTGACTGNGAGAAATACCATGCNACGAACATGAACAGCTTNGATACTTCAAAGCTTTTATCACTCATAANGGTTTCCCCTNTTTCCTTATNAAAGCCGGGCATCATCAGCAGAACTGTCTGNGCATTTTTCAACGCAATCTTATCCAGGTCGATCTTCGACATCGGATTACCNTCCCTGACAATAATATTTTTAAATCTTTTNCNCCCGCCCTTCTGATCATACATATTGTCAATCTCATCAAGGATTTTCTGCTTATCTTCATTTGCAAGGATGACAATATAAGTATTTTTGACATCATCAAAACAGTAATCATAAATAATGGACGGCACTTTATTGTTATAATTTAAAATAACAATATGGTTTGTCAGCTTCAATGTGCGTTTATTGTTGGCTGCCCTTTCCAGAAAACCGTTGATAATACTTGTAATAAAACCGACCGTACCACCGGTCAGGGAGATCATTCCAAGCAAAACGACGATTGTCGTAATGATCAGGGAGATCGGCGTCTCACTGTAAATATATTTTCCACTGGGATTGACCATCAGGGTAAACGCCAGCCGCAGGATCTCCCCCAGGCTCTTCCCCTCATTTTCCGGCAGAATACAAATCAACGCCGCGGATAACAAAATAAAGACAACATTTACCGCAATAATCATCACACAGATATGCATCGTAGGATTATTTTCCTGAAACACCTGCCAACGGTTGCCTTTGTTGCTCTTTTTCATAAAGCCATATCTCCTTTGTTAATGTTATAAATTTTAGGCGTTTGCGAAACTCTTATCAGACTCTTTCCTATTGTGCATCATTGAAAATTCAACGCAGACACGCTTGCGCTTCAAAAAGTCTGCTTATGAATTTGTCAATGCTGCACAATCAAATTTCTACTATTGAGAGTTTCGCAATTGCTTAGTTATAATATTTTACCGAAAAGGATTATAACACATTTGTTTCCTTTTTTCCACTAGCAAATAAGCCTCAGGGGGAAGCTACCGCAGTACAAAAAACAGTTGACAGAATATCGTCAGATACTTATATTAATAGTATTACTTATATAAATCATATCTCATGGAGGAAGTTCATGGAGCAGCAGTCATCCGCCTTTAAGCCATATCCATTACTATACCGCAAACGTCTGATACCGGAAGAATGTGTCCTATTAAAAGACGACGTGATTCTTTCCTGCAACGAAGATATCATTGTGACCAAATGGAATGCCTTAAAGCCAAAAAAAGACCTGCACCATGGCTATTCCTGTTATTTCCTAAAAGAGGGTTATAAAGTCAGCAAGTTCTATCAGGAAGACAATTCCCTGCTTTACTGGTATTGCGATATCGTTGATTTTGAATATCAGAAAGAGGATAACCGACTGATAGTGACGGATCTTCTTGCGGATGTCCTGATTTACCCCGACGGCTTTGTCAAAGTGGTGGATATTGATGAAATGGTGATCTGCCTGAATGAGCAGAAGATCTCTTTGGAACAACTAAAGCGTTCCCTGACGCAGCTAGATAAGCTGCTGCAGATCATCTATAACGGAGAGTTTGAAACATTAACTCATTATATTTCAGAACAGGAACATTGAGCCGCTTTATATGATATATGAATAAGAACACTATGGACAACGTCTCAGGTT
>WFLX010081473.1_pt1 | contig 17503 bp, 12 predicted proteins | sample 4967041 | NCBI WGS metagenome assembly WFLX01 (sample SAMN12857096, study PRJNA449069) | gut metagenome | isolation source: stool from male and female vole | host: Microtus ochrogaster | place: USA:Florida | collected 2017 | reverse complement strand
GTATCACCTTGTCGCCATAGCGCTTGCAGATGTTCTCAGCCTCAAATATCTTCGAGCCTATGTAGGTGTCCTTGTTGGTCTGCAAAGATACATTCCGCTCTGACAGATCCACACGCGATTTGGCCTTCAGTTCATAATATTGGTCAATGCGGTATTTGGCTTTGCCGGCACGAGCTTGCGGCTGACGGTTCATCCAGTCCTGCTCGCGTCGCAGAGTATTTTTCACTCTGGCGAGTTCGGCCCCCATAGCCTCGATGCGCTCGGTGCGCTTGCGCAAGTAGTAGTCGAAGTTACCGTCGTAGGCAAACATCTGTTCTCGGTCGATCTCAATGATCTTGTTGCAGACGCGATCCAGAAAATATCTGTCGTGGGTCACCATCATGAGGGTGGCACGTGATCTGCGCAAATAATTCTCCAGCCATTCGATGATTTCTATATCGAGGTGGTTGGTGGGCTCATCGAGCAGCAGAATATCAGGGTTGGTGACGATGGCACATGCGATGGCCATACGCTTGAGCTGGCCGCCCGAACACGTGGATACCGGAGCATCGGCATCGTCTATGCCGAGCTGGCCCAATAATTGACGCATACGCAGAGCGTAGGTATTTCCTCCGTCGAGGTGGGTCTCCTCATCGGGTGCGGGAGCGGATCGCAGACAGGCTTCAATAATCGGCAGGGAGGGGTCAAAAACGCTATCCTGACCCAGATAGGCCACTCTCACACCGTTGCGGTAGGTGATGCGCCCGCTGTCATAGTCATTGATGCCTGCGAGAATACCGAGGAGGGTAGACTTTCCGGCTCCGTTTTTTGCGATGATACCTATTTTGTCACCTTCGTTAACGCCGAGGTTGAAATCGGCGAAGAGCATACGGTCGCCCACGCTCTTTGTAAGATTTTCTATTTGCAGAAGTATTGCCATGACACAAAGTTACGTAATTGTTTTCTAACGTGCAATTGTTTTCTCGGAGACATCATCCAAAGCCCGTGACAAGCAGCGGCTAAAAAAATTATTTGAAAAAAAGGAGTGTAAATAGTAGGATAATGTGTAACTTTGCACTCTGATTTTTTAGGGTTAATTAAATTCAACAATTTCTAAGACGATATGGATTGGATAACCAACCTGATTTTTCCCGGTAGCACAAGCATTGCCAGCACACTGGTGCTGTATTCGTTTGTGATCGCCGCGGGTGTCTATCTTGGCAAACTCAGGATCAAAGGTGTTTCTCTCGGTGTCACGTTTGTGCTCTTCGTGGGCATATTGATGGGACATTTCGGCTACGTGGTAGAGGAGAGCACACTGAAGTTTCTGCGTGAGTTTGGCTTGATACTGTTTATTTTTTCCATCGGTCTGCAAGTCGGACNTGGCTTCTTTTCTTCGTTCAAGGAGGGAGGNATCAGGNTCANTNTGCNTGCGGTGNTGNTGNTANTGCTTAATGTCGTGATCGTGTTGTGCGTATACTTCTTCGGAAATGTCCATGACATGAATGCGCTTGTAGGTGTGATGAGCGGTGCCGTGACCAATACCCCCGGTCTTGCCGCCGCACAGCAGACGGCCACAGACCCCGCGGCCGTCAACCTGATGGCTACGGGCTATGCTGCTGCCTATCCCCTTGGTGTGCTGGGTATTATCGCTGCAATGCTCATTATCAGGGCTGTCTTCAAGATCAATGTTAAGGAGGAGATAAGCCTGCTTGAGACCGAGCATGAGAACTCCCAGCTCAAACCGTTCATGATTTCGCTTGAGATCACCAACAAGCTTGTGGACGGACGCAACCTATTGCAGCTCCATGATGTTATCACCTGTAATTTTGTGGTATCCCGTCTGATGGTGGCCGATGGCTCCATCGTNATNCCCAAATCNAGNACAGAGCTNCATCTCGGNGACAANCTNCTGATTGTNGCCTCTACGCAGGATGCCGANAAATTCTATACNGTGTTNGGCCCNGAGGTGGATATCAACTGGGAGACNGCACCNACNCCGGTATACTCNCGCCGCATCGTGGTGACCAAGAGNGAATANAACGGNGTGGCTCTCGGTGCATTGCGCCTGCACAAGGGTTACCGTCTGAATGCCACCCGTGTCAACCGTGCCGGTGTGGATCTGCTCGCATCTCCGGGTCTGCGTCTGCAAATGGGCGACCGCATCACCGTGGTAGGAAATCTTGACGATATCGACCGTCTGGCCTCGCGTCTGGGCAACTCTATGAAACGACTCAACGAACCCAACCTCATCACGATATTCGTAGGTATCCTTTTCGGTATCATAGTGGGTTCGATCAACCTCGGATTCGGCATGAAGCTCGGTCTTGCCGGCGGCCCGCTGGTAGTGGCTATCCTGCTCAGCAAATTCGGTTACAAATTCAAGCTTGTCACCTACACATCATCGTCGGCATCGCTCATGATGCGAGAGCTTGGTATCTGTCTGTTCCTTGCATCGGTGGGTATATCGGCAGGTAAGGGCTTTGCTGCGGCGGTATTCAACACTACAGGTATGATGTGGGTGTTCTGGGGATTCATCATTACCCTGGTACCTCTGTTGATAGTAGGTTGCATAGCCCGAGGAAAGTACAAAATCAACTNNCTCACCATCNTGGGTCTGTGCTCGGNTAGCTATACCGANCCTCCGGCACTCGCTTACGCCGGTAACTCCACAGCCAACGACGCACCTGCCGTAGCATATTCCACGGTGTATCCTCTCACCATGTTTCTGCGTGTGGTCGCGGCACAATCTCTGATATTGATATTCACATAATTGCANNGANAAAAAAAGCCGTCACGACAGCCNGTAGTGACGGCTTTTTTATATCTGCCATTATCAGCGGCGGAAAGACGAAAGGACACNTTCGTCAAATATCAGCAATTTGCCATCTGANTATGACCAGTNTTCCACCATGCCGGATGTCGTAGGACGCTGGCCGATAGTATCCGGATAGCCTAAGGCTAGACGACATTCGTCTTTGGTCATGCCGTATTTGACCTTGGAGTGGGATATGAGATCCCAGATCTCATCGGTAATCTGCGGATAGCGTGAGCGGGGATTCTCAAAGGCCATCAGACGGTCGAAGTTAAGGATTGATGTGCGCCGGTCACCGGTGGTCATGTATACAGAGTATGATTGAGCCGGGTCATCGGCAAGCTTGAATATCAATCTCAGCGGATATACATCATTACCGGGTACGACATCGATGATCTCGACAGGCTTGTAACGCAGTCCCTCGACACGGTTGAGCCCGTCGGCATCATACCATAGCGGTGTCACAATATAGTATCTGTTGTCTTTGAGACGGGAAGCAACCTCATCTACTACTGACATCTCCACTGTAAAGGGTATCTCTGTCTCTGTGGCCTCCATCACCTTGTCGTAGGGTCGCGGTATCAGGTAATCGACCTTAATCCCGTTGTCTGTGGTAAAAGACAGGCGAGCAAACTCATCGCCTGTGATGGAAACCTCGGGTGAGATACCTGTCAATGTCAGAATGTGGCCGNCGAGTCTGAGTGAATCGTGGGNAGCGGAAGAAGNAAGTNCCAGAGCNNTGCGGTCATCCGTGGNATAAAAGCGCTNGCCGGCACTCCACCGGGCGANGGGCTCGGTGGAGATGTNGGTAAGAAAATTTTGCTCGGGAGAGAGCACGATATGCTCTTTGTTCACATCATTGACAGTGATGCGAGGTGTACTCTCGATGCCTGTAAAGCAGCTGTTGAGAGAGATTGCCGATAAGGCGACAAGCAGATATCGCGTCATCGTATGCAAGGAGTGATACCTAAGTTATAGAAAATGAAAGAATAGATGTCGGTATATTCATCGATGACCTTTGACACCGGCTTGCCCGCACCGTGTCCGGCTTTGGAGTCGATGCGGATTATTTTAGGAGCATCGCCTGTGTCGGCAGCCTGAAGGGCAGCGGCATATTTGAAAGAGTGAGCGGGTACCACACGGTCATCGTGATCGGCGGTGGTGACCATGATAGCAGGGTAGGGAGTGCCGTTGTCGCTGATGTTGTGGGCCGGAGAGTAGTTGCGGAGATATTGGGCCATNTCCTTGCTGTCGGCCGATGTGCCGTAGTCNGANGCCCAGTTCCANCCGATNGTGAAGAGNTGATACCTCATCATGTCCATCACNCCTACNCGNGGNATNGCTACCTTGAAGAGNTCGGGNCGCATGTTGACACANGCNCCNACGAGCAGACCACCGTTGCTGCCACCCTCGATAGTCATGAGGTCTTTTGATGACCAGCCTTCGGCTATCATATACTCGGCGGCGGAGATGAAGTCATTGAATACGTTGAGTTTCTCCATCTTGGTGCCGCCCTTGTGCCAAGCTTCGCCGTATTCGTTGCCGCCACGCAGATTGGCCTGTGCGTAGATACCGCCGTTTTCGAGCCAGAGCACTCTGTAGGCAGAGAATCCGGGATTAAGCGTGATGTTGAAACCTCCGTACCCATACAGATATACGGGATTATTGCCATCACGTTTCAGACCTTTCTTATAAGTGATGAACATCGGAATTTTTGTGCCGTCGGCCGACGGGTAGAATACCTGCTCGGTGACGTAGTCTGACGGATTGAATCCTTTGATCTCCGTATCGCGGAAGAGAGTGCTCTTCATGGTCGAGAGATCGAAGGTGTATTGAGTCGACGNGTATGTGAATGATGAGAAAGCATAGAATACATCATCGTGTTTCTTGGATGATGAGATTACCACAGTGCCGTAGGTCGGAAGGTCGATAGCACCGATTTTTTTCCCTTTAAGGGTGTAGACATCTACCATGTTGGCCGCATCGACATCAAAGGTGACAAGGAGTTTGTCCGAAGCCATGGTCGCCGACTTCATCACATTTTTTTGCTCGGGTACTATGGTCTTCCATTTCTTCGTGTTGGCGGCATCGTCAAGGGGTGCCATCATGATTTTGCCGAGTGGGGCGCCCTTGGTTGTGAAGAAGTAGATTTTGCCATCAATGACATCGATAGGACTTATCTCATAATCCTGCGATGCCTCCATTACCTGAATCTTCGCGCCGGGAGTCTTGAGAGCCTTTACCATCAGAGAGTTGCCGAGGCCCTGCCCGGCTTCCATGATAAACATAGCGCTACCGTCGTCGGACACATCTCCCTGATGGAAATACAAGGGTTGGGATTTGTTTTCGTATTCCACGCGGTCTTTGCTTTGGGGTGTACCGATCTTGTGATAGTAAATCTTGTGAAATTCGTTGGCATTTGAAAATTCTTTTCCTGACTCAGGCCGAGCGTATGCGCTGTATATGAAACCATCGTCACCGATCCAAGACGCGCCGGTAAATTTCGCCCACTCGATGTGGTCTGACAGCAGCTTCTTAGAGGCTGTCTCCATCACGTAGATTTCTGTCCAGTCACTACCGCTACGCGAGATGGTGTAGGCAGTGTACTTACCTGAGGGAGACTGAAATACGCCGGTGAGGGCTACTGTACCATCTGCTGACAGGGTGTTTGGATCGAGAAAAAGCTCGGGGGTGTCGCCGAGACGGGTGACATGATAGAGCAGTGACTGATTCTTGAGGCCGTCGTTCTCGAAGAAGTATATCAGGCCGTCGTTTTCGCGCGATGGCAGACCATGCTTGGGATAGTCGTTGAGTTGGGTCAGGCGATCCTTTACTGCGTTTCTGAAAGGAATCTGCATGAGATAGGCGTTGGTGAGCGCGTTTTCCTGCTGCACCCACTGCAATGTTGCGGCGGCAGTGTCGTTTTCGAGCGGACGAAACGNGTCATTGACCTTTATACCGAAGTATGTGTCCTCGGTGGCGTCGGTTGGAGCCCCGGGTTAGTGGATGGAGAGATAGTTTCGGGCTTGTGCCGTGAGAGCCATAGCTGTCATAGCGGAGATAACTATAAATTTGTTCATATCCAGTGATTTTTTAATCAGTTGCAAAGTTAATAAAAATCGCTGTATTTTCTGATAACCTTATACAATCGCACTCTGGAATTCACATTATGATAGTCCGGAATAGATGTCGCACTGCAATTACCTGTGCATTTGCGGGCCATTTGAGGCCTGCGGAAATGTTTGTTTTGTCTGTTATGGATAAATTTATTAATTTTGTGGGCTTGAATCAAGAGCATGGCCGGATAGGCCCAGAGAATAATGCAGGAGATACTATATATAATACCGCGGGCAACGCTTATCGGCATACTTGTATCGGCACCTATGGGGCCTATAGGTATGCTCGTGATACAGCGCACGTTGAGCAAAGGACGTCTTGCCGCTTTCTTTACCGGAATCGGAGCAGCCCTGAGTGACCTGATCTACTGTCTGCTCACCGGGTTATGCCTGAGTTTCGTCACCGATATCATACAGCGTCATCAGTTGATATTGCAGCTTGTGGGCAGTGTGGTGCTTGCCATCTTCGGTATTTATCTGTTCCGTAAGAATCCTACCCGCACACTCAAGTCTGCTGACAACATACCATCGAATTCGTATTGGATGGATTTTGTCACCGGATTCCTGCTTACATTCTCCAATCCGCTGATATTGTTCTTTATAATAGGCCTTTTCTCTCAGTTTGACCTTGTGCTGAGCGAATTTTTGTATTACCACTATATCGGTGCGTTTCTCTTTATATTCGGTGGTGCAGTGTTGTGGTGGTATGTGGTGACTACGCTTGTCGATAAGCTGCGCTCGCGCATCAATGTAAGATCATTATGGTGGATCAACCGCATCATAGGCTCGATACTGATACTCATGGCAGTAATCGGCACGGTAATGGCGGTCAGCAGTATTATCTGATCAGTGAGTAGATTTTCTCCACTTCGTACTCGTTGCCGTAATCGTGGGCTGCGAGATAGCCTGTAAGCTTACGGCGCATCTCCTCATCCTGGATCAATGAGCCTAAAGACTTGGCGAAGTCATCGATGTCGAGAGGCGCTATAATGCCGTCGAGCCGATCGGTCACCTGATCTTTAGCCGTAGGATAATCAGAGATGATTACCGGACGGCACAGTATCTGGGCCTCTCTCACGGTCACGCTCTTTCCCTCGTAAAGGCTCGGCTGGGCGTAGATGTCACAGGCTGATATATATGGATAAGGGTTTGCTTTCATGCCGAGAAGCTCAATGTATTCGGCCACATCATAGCGTGCGATATTTTCGCGAATCCCGGAGTCATCTCCCGGACCGATGATATACCATTTGAATTTGTGACCCATATCCCGTAACCTCGCACATATCCGTGGCACCTGCTCGAAGCGTTTAGGTGTGGAAATCCGACCCACCGACAGGATATTCACTATACCATTGCCTGTGGACATGCCATCATGACCGGTTTCTCGGGCTTGTGCTCTGACGAGAGATGACGACAGGATATTCTCAATGGTAATTAGCCTGGGCCGGAGCGACGGGAATACTGATGCGAATGATTGGTTTGCCGCATCAGATATGCCCGCTATCGAATCATACGCCTCCCATACCGGCAACTCAAGAGCGCTGTTGACATGTATGGTGGAATAATCGGTGTGTATCCAGCAAATTTTTTTTCGGGCTTTGATCTTGTCACGGACGATATTGTGGGGATGCATGAAACTGATGGCCAGGTCGTAGGTGCCGAGATATGACAGGTCACGCAGTCCCGGGCTAACCTCGCGGAATATATACTGATATATACTTTCGTCATTAGCCTTCATCTCAGGTGAGAGTCCGGAGTGATATTTCTTATGCAGCAATTTGGCTTTGACTCTGGCGAGGGCAATACGTATGTGCCCCTCGGATAAGATACGGCTGATCGGACGCTCTATAGCCGAATATTCCGGCAACTGTGGCAACAGGTTGATATGGCCCGGTATCAAGGGCATGAATTCACCGGTATGCTGGTTGAGCATGAGATCCACGTCTACTTTGTCAGGCGAGAGGGAATGTAGCAAGCCCAGGAGAGCCCTCTCGGCACCTCCCACCTCGAGGTAGTGCATGTATATCAGTATTCTCGGTTTAGTCATTATGCTGACAAAATTAATATTTTATTCCGGAAAATATCGCTATAAATTCTTCAGACTGGAATCTAATTATCGCTTTTTTCGATGTTTAATATTTATTAATATACATGTGCAAGTATATTGCATATGTATATGGCTAACTTTGCAGAGTGAAACGGAATTAGTAAAATATTGAAGCAAGTGAAGAGAACAAGAACTGACTGAATCAAAAAAAGAGACTCATTCAATTCATATTTATTTGCGATTACGGCAGCTTTGGAAGTGATTCCGGGGCTGTTTTTTCATTATATAAAAATTAATAGTAACTTTGCATCAATTAAGATAATAAACTATGGATATCAGATTGGATGTACACACACATACGGTAATGAGCGGACATGCCTACAGCAGTCTGCAAGAAATGGTACACGAGGCGGCCTCGAGGCATCTCGATATTTTAGGAATTACCGAACATGCACCGTCGTTGCCGGGGGCATGCCATGAAATCTATTTCAGAAACATGCACGTGGTGCCCCGGGAAATAGAGGGTGTCAGGCTCATGCTCGGAGCTGAGCTTAATATTCTGGATACGACCGGAAGGGTTGACCTCAATGAAGAGGTGTATCCGATGCTCGACGTGCGGATAGCCGGAATACATAAGCTGTGTTGGGATGGCGGCACGACTGATGAAAACACCAACGCTATGATTACGGCAATCAGAAATCCGTGGGTACAGATCATAAGTCATCCCGGCGACGGCACAGCCTCATTGCTTTTCGAGCCCGTGGTGTTAGCCGCGAAAGAGACAGGTACGTTGCTCGAAATCAATAATTCGAGTCTTAATCCCGTGCGTAACAAGGCAGATGCGCACCGTAATAATGTGGAGTTGCTCAGGCTCTGCAAGCGCTATGACGTGCCCGTGATTCTGGGCTCCGATGCCCACGTATCGTATGCTATCGGTGGTTATGATAATATTTATCCGCTACTTGCAGAGACGGAATTTCCTGAGAGGCTTATAGTCAATACAGATCCTGATAAGTTTTTATCATGTCTGAAATCCAATCCGGTATGAGATACAATCTGCATCTATTAATACTGCTGATATGCTCAATTGTGCTGCCGGGCTGTAATGACGATATCTTCATCACGCCCGAGCCTGTCATCGATGATATGGAGCTTGACGGCAACGGAGGTAAAGCTAAGTTTGAGATTCGAAAGAAAGATCTGCACGGTATTGATATTGAATGTCCTTATTTCGGGGATTATTATTCAAATGTGCAATTCTATGGAAAGGATGGCGAAGAGCTGCGCGGCCAGATAGATGTATATGAGGTGTCCAAGGTATCTTTTACTACTCCATTCTGTGCAGTTGACTTTCTTGTGGAGGGCAATGAGGTTACAGTGGTGGCACTTGATAACGCTCTATCTCATAATGTCGGCTTGACAGTCTGGCTCAATTACGGAGTCACCGTGAGCTCTTTCCAGATCATTATCACTCCTGGTTTACCGTTGAAAGTCGATAATATGGGGTATGGTATCGAGCCCATGAAGGTGAGCACCGATAAGCAGGCAGGTGTGCGCACCACCATGAGTAACAACTCATCGGTCACGCAGCATCTCAATATCGTACCCTTTGAAAATGCAGAGGCAACTGTGAAATACGAAAGCAGTGACAATTGGGAAACCGGAGCCACAGGGTATGTACCTGTGCTATATTACAGCAATGGCGAATGGCTGTGGCCATATGAGCCCAATGCAAATATTGAGATAGGNGCACAGACNCAATATACNCCTTACGGTATNGATCTGAANNAGGTGGTGAGTGTGGACGTGCCNCCNTTCTCAAAAGTCANNGTGGATGTCAATGTGGTGTACGCTACTTGTCTNACATCGTNTTCGTGTNATGTGATTNTGCCNAATTCCGGANATTACNATATTATATGGGGAACATGCCAGATAAGGCAGCCTATTGATTATGAAATAACAGCGGTATGCGAAGAATTATAATAATTGCAGTAGCTCTGGCCCTTCCGGCCCTTGTGCAAGCCTATACGCCTGTAGTTAGAGATACAATATGGGGTGGATTTTGCAGAGCCCCGGAGTGGCATATTGGTGCTGAAGTTTCGACCGGCTATGTGCCGTCGACCAACGGCTATCTGCACGGCGACAATCCGGGTGGCAGGATAGTGGATACATCGGTGGGGATAGATCTGCGCTTTGGTTTCAATTTCGACGGTAAGACATATCCGGCCATTGTATACAGAGGAATATATCAAGGTATCGGGGTAGGAGCAGCCGGATTTATGCCAAGCAAGCTGGTGGGAAATCCGGCTACTGCATACGTGTTTCAGGGAGCACCCGTGGTGTCATTCGGCGAAAAATTCTCCCTCAACTATGAGTGGAAGTTCGGCGTAGCCGCTGGATGGAGACACCATGTGGAGGACTACGAGGTAAACGCTGCCGTCAGTACCCCGGTAACAGCGCTTATGGGTATCGGGCTGAAACTGCAATGGGCAGCCAGTGAGCGTGTCAAGTTGTGGGCCGGTGTGGAAGCCCGCCATTATTCCAACGGCAATACATCATTTCCCAATTCAGTAGTCAACACAATAGGTGGAGCTGTGGGTGTGTCATATATACTCACACCGCGTTACAAACGTACTTTTGGTCAGGATAATTACAGTGATCATATTTTATCTGAAGAAGCAGATAAAGGCTGGTGGATATGGGATATCATGGCGTACGGAGCCTGGAGAAAGCGCGTGATCGAAAACGAGTGGCTCGAACAGGTGTGTCCCGGACGCTTTGCTGTGGCCGGCGTGCAGTTCTCGCCCTTGCGCAAACTCAACCGGTGGGTGGCTGTCGGCCCATCGCTGGATCTGCAGTGGGATGAAGGTGCCGGTCTTGAGCCATATTGGGTAGAGGGTACCTACGGTGACGATATCAAGTTCGTAAGGCCGCCTTTCGGCAAACAGATCAAGGTCGGAATGTCGGCTCATGCTGAGCTCACTACCCCGATATTCCATGTAAATGCCGGTATGGGCTACGATATTGTGAATCCACGGGGCGAGAAACGGTTCTACCAGTCACTGACACTGAAGACATTTGTGTATGACAATGTGTATCTCAATGTTGGCTACCGTCTGGGCGAATTCAGTACACCACAGAATCTTATGCTCGGCATCGGAGTGCAGCTCTGAGGCTGATTTTGAAAATAGTGATTTTTTTTGTACCTTTGCGGCCTAATTAGGGTTTTTATCATGAATCAGGACGAAGAGCACCAGAATGTAGCTTTTGCAGTAGAGCAAATCAGTATAGATGAATCACATATAAACAATACGCCAGACGAGGACGGCCTTAGCATCATGCCGACCCGCAATCTTGTATTGTTTCCGAATGTAACTATTTCCATATCATTAGGTCGCGATATCTCCGAACGTGTCGCCCAGAAGGCTTATAATGACCATAAGCCGGTGGGAGTGGTGTGTCAGAAAGATGAAGCCGAGGATTCACCGACGCTCTCTACAGGCCTTTATAAATATGGTGTGCTTGTAGACATACTTAAGATTCTGGAATTACCCACCGGTGACAAGACTGTGCTGGTGAGAGCCCGCGAAGCTTTCAAGATCAAGGGTGCCGGACGCAAGACCGGCCATGTGCCCGGCTCTATCTCTGCAAAGGTCGAGATGTATCAGGAAGAGTTGCCTGAATCGGGAGATAAGAAGTATGAAGCTGTGATCAAGGGCATAAAGGATAAGCTGCGAGCTATCCTGCCCGGTATGCCCGAGCCTCTTGGGCAGATGATGAACAGTGTGCTCCATACAGATGATACGGAGTTGATGGTCAACATGATTCTGACCAATATTCCGTTTCAGGCCGCCCGTAAGGTAAAGCTGCTTGCCGAGCCCGTGATACTCAAGCGTGCCATGGGGCTGCTCAAGATACTGATGGTGAAGGAACAGGAAATCAGTATCAGCCTCGACATAATGCGCAAGGTGCGTGCGGATATGGACGAGGAGCAGCGCAGGGCTTTCCTGCACCAGGAGATGGTCAACATTCAGGAGCAGCTGTATGGCGATTCTTCAAATGATATCACCGACCTGGAGCAACGTGCGGCTATCGCCGAGTTGCCGGAAGCTGTAGCCAAGGTATTCAATCGCGAACTTGTCAAACTTCGTCGCCAAAATCCGCAAAGCCCTGATTACTCGGTGATATATACTTACCTTGACACTATTCTTGATCTGCCTTGGCATGATTCCGACCCTCTCAATCATGACTTCGACAAGGCACGTGAGGCGCTCGATAAAGAGCATTGCGGTCTTGAAAAAGTAAAGGAGCGTATATATGAGCAGCTCGCTGTANTNATGCATAATCCTGNCNGCAAGGCTCCGATATTATGNCTCGTAGGCCCTNCGGGTGTGGGTAAGACATCTTTAGGTCAGTCGATNGCCAGTGCGCTCGGCCGTGAATACCAGCGAGTGTCGCTCGGTGGCCTTCACGATGAATCCGAGCTGCGTGGTCACCGCCGCACATATATAGGGGCGATGCCAGGCCGCATAATCGATGCCATGCGCAAGGCCCGTAAAACCAATCCGGTGCTCGTGCTCGATGAGATAGACAAGATAGGCGCGGATTACAAGGGCGACCCTGCCGCCGCATTGCTCGAAGTGCTTGACCCGGAGCAGAATTTCAAGTTNNACGATAACTACATTGATGTCGATTACGATCTGTCAAAGGTGCTATTCATAGCCACAGCCAATACCNTGAGCACTGTGGCGCAACCGCTTATTGACCGTATGGAGGTGATAGAACTGAGCGGATACATCAATGAGGANAAAATGGATATCGCCCGCAAGCATTTGCTGCGGCGTATCAGCGCCGGTCTCGCTATCGAGCCATATGCAGTGAAGCTGTCTGATGCCGCCCTCTCAGAACTAATCGAGACCTATACCAATGAGAGCGGCGTACGCCAGCTTGAGAAACAGCTGTCCAAGATCTGCCGCAAGTATGTGATGGCTAAAATGAAGGGAGAGGAATTTCCTGAAGTGGTGGAGCCTGAGCATTTACGCGGTCTTCTTGGGTTGCCGGTGCATAACCGTGACAGATGGGAGGATAATATTTTCGCAGGTGTTGTGACAGGTCTGGCATGGACCCAGACCGGCGGAGAGATATTGCTGGTGGAATCATCGCTGACTCCGGGCAAGGGAGGCAAGCTCACCCTCACCGGCAATCTCGGGGATGTGATGAAAGAGTCAGCGACAATAGCCTACCAATGGGTAAAGGCGCACGCTTCACAGCTTGGTATAGACAACGGATTGTTTGACAGCTATCATCTGCATATTCACTTTCCCGAGGGAGCAATTCCAAAAGACGGACCTTCGGCCGGTATCACCATAGCCACATCCATTGTCTCCACATTCAGACAGACAAGGGTAGCACCACGTCTTGCCATGACCGGAGAGATCACTTTGCGCGGTAAGGTGCTTCCCGTCGGTGGCATTAAGGAGAAGATTCTTGCAGCTCACCGCGCCGGTATAACGGATATTATCCTGTCGGAAGAAAACCGTAAGGACATCGAGGATATCTCTCCAAAATATCTGGAGGGACTGAAATTTCACTATGTGACGACAGCTCTTGAGGTGATGCGGCTTGCCGTGACGGATGAGCCGGTGGTCGATGCACTCACCCTGACCGTCAGTCGCGATAGCGCCGTGTAAGATCGGTGTACGCGTCGATGCGGCGGTCGCGCAGAAACGGCCACCATCGGCGCACGTTCTCACATCTGTCCATGTCGATGTCGATTATAGCTGTCTGTTCTTCGTCACAGGGTGACTGATGCAGAAATTCGCCCTGCGGACCCGCAACAAACGAGCTGCCCCAGAATGTAATGCCATTGGTCTGACCCGATGGGTCAGGCTCNTGACCGACACGGTTGACCGACACCACGGGCAGACCGTTAGCGATGGCGTGTCCACGTTGCACTGTAATCCAGGCTTCACGCTGACGTGCCTTCTCCGCANNGGTGTCGCTGCTCTCCCAGCCGATAGCGGTGGGGTAGATCAGGATCTGGGCACCNGCNAGGGCCATGAGTCTGGCAGCCTCNGGATACCATTGGTCCCAGCACACAAGCACACCGAGACGTCCGACCGATGTGTCGATAGGAGTGAAGCCNAAGTCNCCGGGNGTNAAATAAAANTTTTCNTANTANGCCGGNTCATCNGGNATGTGCATCTTGCGGTATTTNCCNGCGATNGAGCCGTCGGNGTCAAATANNACNGCNGTATTGTGATATAGNCCCGGNGCNCGNCGCTCGAATANNGATGTCACCAACACCANNCCACANTCGCGNGCCACTGAGGAATAAAAATCCGTGACCGGGCCGGGCACCGGTACAGCGAGCGAGCAAAGATCAACATTTTCAGTCTGGCAAAAATAGAGTGAGTCGTGCAGCTCCTGATTTACGATAAGTCTGGCGCCATCGGCGGCAAGCTTACGTATCTTTTCTTTGAGTCTGTTGCGATTATCTTCAATATTTGCTGAATTACGCTGCTGAATTATTCCTACTTTCATGTTGATTATTGAGTGTATTGTGTTTTCAGAGGCCAAAGTTACGCAATTATTTCAAGAAAACCCCGGATTTATATTGAATTTGTGAATGATGCCATCCAAAAAGAAAATGATAATCGCCGAAATTTCTTATCTTTGCAGTCAAAACCGAAATTGACTGTAGGAATGAACGAAGGATATCTGCGTGTGGCCTCTTGTGTGCCGCAAGTATCGGTGGCCGGTTGTGCCGCCAATGTCGATAATATTATCAGTCTTGCCATAGAGGCCGACAGCAAGGGCTGCAGTGTGGCTGTGTTTCCCGAGATGTGTGTCACGGCCTATACATGTGGTGATCTGTTTCATAACCGTCAGTTGCTGGATGATTCGGCTCGTGGCGTGGCGCGTCTTGTCAACGAGTCGCGCTATGCGTTCAGCTGCATGATAGTGGTTGGTGCTCCGGTCGAGAGCGATACCACGCTATATAATTGTGCTATTGCCATACGCGGCGGTGAGATTATCGCCGTGGTACCGAAAACGTATCTTCCGAATTACAATGAGTTTTATGAGAAACGATGGTGGAGCGGCGCACCCGCGACAGCCGTATCCGGATACATCGGGGAGACGGAGGTATTGGTGGATCCACACCGTATTGTATCATTAGACGGAGTGAAGATCGGTTTTGAGATATGCGAGGATCTGTGGGCTCCCGAGCCACCTGGAGCACGTGCGGCAATGTCCGGAGCAGATGTGATAGTGAATCTCTCGGCGTCTGATGACCTCATCGGTAAATACAGCTATCTGCGGTCGCTGATCGTGCAGCAATCGGCCCGCTGTCTGTGCGGATACATATATTCATCGGCAGGATATGGCGAGTCGAGCACCGATCTTGTTTTTGACGGTAAAGCCATAATTGCCGAAAACGGCATGATACTTGCCTCCAATAAGCGATGGCAGAGCGGTAATCAGATTGTGATGTGTGATATAGATATTGCCGCCCTGAGGCATGACCGTATGCACTACGGCACCTTCAGCGACTGCGCACGCCGCAGCGGAGGGGTGCATTATGAAGTAACCGATGCCGGGGCTACCGGACACCACCCTGAAGATTTGATGCGTGAGATAGCGGCGCATCCGTTCGTACCGCCAACAGATGAGGCTGTGGCCGAGCGCTGTGATGAGATCCTGAATATTCAGATTGCAGGACTCGCCAGGCGTCTCGATTTCATTCATTGCCGCAGTCTGGTCGTCGGCATCTCCGGCGGACTCGACTCCACACTCGCTCTGCTCGTGGCGGTAGGTGCTTTTGACAGGCTCGGACTCGATCGTAAGGGTATCACCGGTGTCACTATGCCAGGATTCGGTACGACAGGGCGTACCCATGGTAATGCAGTAAAGCTGATGGAGCAGCTCGGTGTCACGATCCGTGAAATATCTATTGTGCCGGCCGTAGAGCAGCATTTCAAGGATATCGGTCATGATCCTGAGGTGCATGACGTGACTTACGAAAACTCACAGGCACGCCAGCGCACGTTGTTGCTGATGGATATCGCTAATCAGACGGGTGGTATTGTATTAGGTACGGGAGACCTCTCTGAGCTCGCATTGGGATGGGCGACCTACAATGGCGACCATATGTCGATGTACGGGGTAAATGCCGGTGTGCCCAAGACCCTGGTGAGATATCTTGTAAAATATTATGCCGATGATCGCGCCGATGAGGCAACCCGTACCACATTGCTCGATATTATCGATACACCGGTAAGTCCGGAGCTGCTGCCGGCAGACAGTGCAGGCAATATCAGTCAGAAGACCGAAGACCTTGTCGGCCCCTACGAGCTCCATGACTTCTTTCTGTACTATACATTGCGATATGGCTTTACACCAAAGCGTATATTTATGATGGCCAAAAAGGCTTTTGCCGGTGAGTATAGTGACGATACGGTGGAAAAGTGGCTGCGGATATTCCTGCGCAGATTCTATTCGCAGCAATTCAAGCGCTCGTGCCTGCCCGACGGACCTAAGGTGGGTTCGGTGTGTCTGTCTCCGAGAGGTGACTGGCGGATGCCGTCAGATGCAGTGGCACCGAGTCTCGACCTCAATTGATCGTGAGGTCGTCGTCGAGCGCTCTTACCATGCCGAAAGCACCGACCGATACGGTCTGCTGCTNATNTCCTACTGTNGCCGTGCATGTAGACCATAGTATGTNGTTGNGATATTCGAGCTCGNCATTCAGTACCTNCTCAACAAGTGNTTNAATGACATCNTCGGAAAATCGCGGCTGAGAAAGTCCGAACATGTCTCCGAACATATCCTGAGGGATATCAACATCCTGTCCGATCGATTTTGCAGTGGCTCGCGCCACCTGCTCAGTCATTGCCCTGATATGGGTATCACGTGAGGGGTTGGTGAAAATTGCAGTCACCAGTATTACCGCGAGAATTATCAGGCACAGTTTGAGCATCTTATTGTTGTGGCTCTGACTCCTGGCGGATGCTAAGGCAACGGGAGTGTCTGCGGTAGGCAAAATGGGATCCGGAGAGTTGTAGACATCAGTTTGCCGGGACGCATAGCGCTGGTTTCTGCCTGTCTCGGCAACGTGGTCAGGATGTGCGTTCTCATCCTCGCCAACGAGCTCGTCAGTTGTGGAAGTGAGTCTGATTTTCACCTGCAACATATTCAGAGGCTTGCGCTCCCTTACAAAGTTCCGCACCACCTTTTCGGCCCGCGCACGGTCATCGGCAGGCAGGGTGGCAATCCAATCCGACACCTTTGTGCCATTGGTGAAAGTATATCCGGATATATCAGTGCTCATTTTTCTCTTTAGCCTTTACTGCTTCTTCTACGAGCGTACGATAGAAATCAACACCTTTCTGGGAGGAGAAAACCTGTGCCCATTGAGAATATGTGCGTGATATTTCTGTGATTTCATCGGTATAAANCATATCGTTCCACCACTCACGCAGTTCGGCTGTCACTTCAGCAGGGTCGGTGCCCAACACAGCCACCACTTCCTCGGTGTATTCTTTC